>ERZ791840.159-NODE-159-length-51762-cov-4.139459_pt1 | contig 51762 bp, 28 predicted proteins | sample MGYA00510291_ERZ791840 | MGnify/ENA primary metagenome ERZ791840 (study PRJEB30046, sample SAMN00715256) | human gut metagenome | study: EMG produced TPA metagenomics assembly of the A metagenome-wide association study of gut microbiota in type 2... | reverse complement strand
GCAGAATCGATGAAAATGCGAAATGCTTTGAAGATGGTTCGCACATTATCTATGTTAACAGCCAACGTCGAGATGATACAGCGCTTGGTAAACTGATGCAGGATTTATATTGCACAGAGCCAAAGAATCTGCATTACCATGAATTTGCCGAGCGCATGGAATTTTTGAAATACAGCAAGGAGGGCGAAGCAAAAATGACTGACGTAATTGAAGAATATGCTGCAAAAAAGGCCGAAGCAGTGGCAAAAGAGGCAGCTAAAAAGACTGCACAGGCACGTAACGTTGAATTGGCTAAAGATCTTTTGAGCGAAGGTGAAAGTATTGAAAGAACAGTCCGTCTTTCTAAACTTTCAGAAGCAGAGGTGCGTGAACTGGCCTCAAAACTGAGTGCGTAATATAACAACAAAGCTCCCCAATACGTTAAATCGTATCGAGGAGCTGTTTTTTTAGTGTGCAAGCTTTTGGCCAACAACAAAGGCCAGTGAGTTGTTGACGAACTGGTTCAGGCTGATACCCTCACGTTCGGATTCTTCGGCCAGCAGGCGGTGCAGCGTTTTGGGTACACGCACTACGAACCTGCCGCTGAAGCGAGGCTTCATATTTGGCTCATTGATGGGCAACCCGCGGTCGAGCATATCTTCAAGCCATAGACCTTTTACCTCCAAGATATTTTTGTATGCTTCCTCAAAGGTTTCGCCATCACTCCAACAACCGGGGAGCAGGGGAATGCAGGCAAAGTAACCGCCGCCTTCATCTTCGGGAATAACGCTGATTTCAACAGGATAGTTTAAGGACATGTAATAGTTAAAGTCTTTTTTCATCTGCTTCACCTTAACCTTTCGCTAAATCGTTCAATAAATCTGCAATCTGACGTGCATAAATCTTTTTGATGGAGCCTTTGTGTACAGGGATGTACATTGTACTGTATCCCTTGCAAACAATTTTAAAATGACTGCCACCACCACGCGGAGGAATGACTTCAGCTCCTAACCTTTCTAAGAGAGCTTTGGTCTGGTCCCAAGGCAAATCCTTGTCGTTGGCCAGAGCGCGGAGTTTTTTCTCGAGGGATGTCATAATATACCTTCTTTCTTTATGATACTATATATAGTATAAAATATCAACAAAAAAATGGCTGTTACGTACTTCATTACGAAATTCGTAACAGCCATTGAACACGTTCAGTGTTTAACGCTTAGAGCATATTTGGTTATTTTGCACTACCGAAGAGAAACTTTCTTGATTCCAGGAACAGTGCAATTGCCAGGATGAAGAGTACAGAACCCAATGCAGCGGTAATGATATGAGTTGCCATGTTAGCGAAGATGATTTGTGCCAATGCAACCAAAGTTACACAGAACATAAATGCCATCGGGATGAGAACCATCAGGTTATCACGGCCAACGCTCTTCAGCCATACACCGACAGCCAACAGGGAGAGGGCAGCCAACAGCTGGTTAGCAGCACCGAAAATCGGCCAGATGGTGAGGTAGGAGCCAAGGGACATATAACCGGACAGTACAACGGTAATCAGAGTAGCAACAAACGGGTTTGTGAGAACATTGCCTTGAGCTTCGCCGGTTTTCGGATCAACCTTAGTGAACAGCTCCTGGAAAATGAAGCGGCCCAGACGGGTTGCGGTATCCAGAGTAGTCATAGCGAAAGCGGAGATGGTCAGAGCAACGAAGCCCTTAGCTACGCCGAAGGAGAAGCCGAGCTTGGTCATGAAGGTACCAACGCCATCAGCGAATACGTTTACAGGGCCACCGTTTTTCAGCAGCTCGGTCAGCTTGTCGCCGCCAACATAGCCTACAGCAACAACTGCAACTACAGCCAGAACGCCTTCAAGCAGCATGGAGCCGTAGCCGATGAGCTTAGCATTGCCTTCGCTATCGAGCTGTTTGGAGGTAGTACCGGAGGATACCAGGGAGTGGAAGCCACTGATAGCACCGCAGGCAACGGTTACGAACAGCATCGGGAACATCGGGTTGGTGCCTTTGCCGGAAGGATCAAAGGTGGTGAATGCCGGCAGCTGCATGGAAGGCTGATAAATTGCAATACCAACCAGAGCGAATGCGATGCAGGCATACAGCAGGAAGGAGTTCAGATAGTCACGCGGTTGCAGCAGAATCCAAACAGGAGCGATGGAAGCAACGAAGATGTAAACCATCAGGATGCAAACCCATACGTTTTTGCTCAGGTGCAGCGGATACATGTTGCCGATAGCGATTGCAACAACCAGCATGATAACACCGATAACGGTGCCTACGCCGAGGCTCAGGCCGCAGCGATATACGGAGAAGCCGAAGATAACAGCCAGCACGATGAACAGCAGAGAAGCGGTTGCAGCCTGCGGACTTGCTACGAAGGTAGCGGCTACGATGTTAGCGAAAGCAGCGATAACAACCAGCAGAGTTACATATGCGAAAATGGAGAAGAGGAACTTACCGCTCTTGCCCAGAGTTGCATCGATAATCTGGCCGATAGTTTTGCCGTCAAAACGGATGGAGGAGTACAGAGCACCGAAGTCGTGCACACCGCCGAAGAAGATACTGCCGATTAAAATCCACAGCATTACAGGAACCCAACCGAATACAGCAGCGGTGATAGGACCAACGATAGGACCGGCACCGGCGATGGAGGAGAAGTGATGGCCCATCAATACAGCGGGCCTGGTCGGCATATAGTCGACGTTATCGCACAATCTCTCAGCCGGAGTTTTACGGTTAGGGTCAACACCCCACTTTTTACACAGCCAGGAACCATAGGTTACGTAGGCAACAAAGAAGATAACCATTGAGCCTACAAGCAACAATAAACCACTCATAAATAACATCCTTTCTTTCCCTTTTGCATCATTGCAAAATAAACAATTTAGAAAATAATAACTACTAGTGCACTCTATATCTCGTGTGCAACATAGAAATAGTATAACACATTTACTTCTAATGTCAACAAATTGTCACAGAATTATTTATTAACTTAAAAAAAAGAAAAAGCTGTTAAGATTTGTACAGAATGTGCAAATACTTAACAGCTGTATACGATTTATTTTTTCCTTGGAGGAATAACTTGTCCAGTGTGAATCGACAGATATCAAGCTTTGGCAAACTCGAAAATAGCCTTTTCCTTAACGCCTGCTTTGTTGCAATAAAGCCTCTGCGCCGGGATGTCTACAATATATAAAGCCAGGTCGGACCAGCCCTTCAGGGTGAAGCAGTAGTCCTTGTGCTGCCTGAGCTTCTGCAGGTCAGCAAGAGTTTTGTCATCAACTCCTGCTTCGCAGATAAACAACAGGGCATAGATGCTGCTCATGTGCTCGGTAGTGGTTTTGAGCGCCGCCATAGCTTCCTTGGTGAACTGCAGATAGGGCGCAGCCGTTTCTGCAGTGAGCTGCTTGTCGAAGCGTGCTGCATAAAGATATTCGTTGTGCTGCACACTGTAGGTCTTTAAATTAGGTATGATGAAATAGCCTTCGTCCGCAGCGTTCAGCTCTGCCGCAAGGACGAACGCCGGAGCCTTCGGCAAAGGCTTCTTATCGTAATAGTGAGCAAGACGCTGCTCCAATTGCTGTAAATATTCCTGTCCGTTCATTATTGCTTACTTCCTTTGTTATTCATGATCAATATTATCAGCAACCTGCAGGATACAGGCACAAAAACCCTGCTCCGGCTGATAGCAGTAAATGTTGAGCTGTTGACCTATCTCCGGACTGTAATCGTGGATAAGATGTTTTGTTCCGTTGAGGGCCACATCAGCATAGGTCACCAGCCATTTTTTGTCACCGTTGCGAAAAACCTCATAGAAAGAACGGTTTAGCATTTCTTCTACGGGAACTCCCTCAATGTGTGCCATTTCCTTATTGCAGTAACGGAAAACAAAGTCTACACCATGACCATCAGTATCAAAAACAAGCTCAATGATGCAATATGCCAGAGGCATGTCATCAAGCAGGGTGCATTTTTCCAGAAAGGTTAAGGGTACTGCTTGAGGCTGCACGTCCGGCAGAGCATTGATACCCATTTCCTTGCGCAACTGGCGATGAGCGCTCAGATTGCGCTTGCGTCCCTGAAATGTTTGTCCGTCAGATATGGTATAGACGCCAGCGCTGCTGATATCTACGATTCGTGCTTTGTTCACAGCAATTCCCTTGTTGATGTTCAGAAAGGCATCCTCCGGGAAGAGCGCTAGAAGTGTATATACGGGAGCGAACAGCTCAAATTCCTCGCCATCCTCCCGATGGATGATGGTTTTGCGGTCACGTCGATAGACATAGAGAATATTATCCGCACAAAGCTCTCTCTTTTTAAGCCACTTGTTCCAGTCAGTCATGTTGTTCCTCCGTTTCTAGCATTGGCTGATTTTATTGTTCTAATTATAGCACAGGATGCATGATGAGACAATAAATTATTTTAAAATCAATTTACCATTGAACTTTAGATGATTTAATTAGCCAATCAACGGCCTAATCACTCATATAATAAAAAAACTTATTAAATCATTGACGTTAAGAGAAGATGGCTTTATAATTAAAGTATAAGGTTAAGTATAACCTTATGCTTAACTATATGTTTTGTTCCATTAAATTAATAGAATATATCTTACTGCGAGCAGGTGGTCATAACCTTTAGTTAATTGCTGTTTCGCAGAGGATGCTCTAAGATTAATTCAGAAAATTATTGCTTTTTTATGCATATCGGCTAGGCATTAATAAGGAGGGAAACTAAGATGAAGGTCAATCGTAAGTTCTTGCGTAGCGCAGAAAGGCTCAGCTTGAGCGCTATTGCGAAAGATTCTGCTGCACAGAAAATTGTCAGCGCTGTTACGGCCATTGGCTTTGTAATGCAGCCTGTAGCTGCATTGGCGAGCACGATTACAAGGGCGGATAAACCTAATGAAAATCTGGCTAATGGCTCTGTTACCAATATTTTTGCAGAAACTGTTGTTGGTAATGTTGCAATTAACAAGTTTGCTGAATTCAAGCTGGACGCTAATAATATTGCCAATATGTACTTTGGCAAGGACAAAGACAACAACAAAGCAGGTAATCTGGTCAACTTTGTTAATTCACGCATTGATATCAACGGTACAGTCAATGCGATTCAGAATAAAAAGATTGGCGGTAACCTTTTCTTCTTCAGCTCCGACGGTATGGCTGTGGGTAAAAGCGGTGTGATTAATGCCGGTGCGCTTTACGTTGCTACGCCGACTGAAAATGCCTTTAAGGATTACAAGAACCTTAAAACTGAGGATCAGTTTAAAACCATAATCAAGGAAGAAGGCTTTGCCAATATTCCCATCAACGCCAGCGGCACCATCAGCGTTTTAGGTAAGGTTAACGCTGTTAACGCTGTTAATTTGCGTGCGGCCAAGATTGGCGTGGGCAAAAATGTAAGTGAAAATAATATCGGTGATGTAGCTGCAGGCGCAACAGCAACGGATGCGTCTATTCGTACTAGTGTTGTTGATTTTAAGGATATTGTTAATATTGGTAAAGTTAAATCCGATTTGACAGGCAATGCGCTCAAGGCTACTAAAGATGGCAGCGGCGATATCGTTCTTGCAGCTTCTAATAATTATAATGATAACTATAGCATGCTTGATGACTTCAGCAAGATTGCAGGCGCTAAGGTGGAAGCCGAGCTTAGCGTTGCCAATGGCGCAGAAGTAAAGGCTACAGGCAAGGCTAAGCTGAGCGCGCAGGCGTTGAACAATGTTCTAGTTGAAAAATCCGACCAATATAAAGAAAATTATACTCCCTCCACTTCTACTAATTCCCATCTTTATGGGCAGATTGTTACTACTAATGCTACAGTAAATGTTGATGGCAAGGTTGAAGCAAAGCAGGTTGATATTACTGCCGATGCAAAGAACCGTTATATTAGCGCGGAAAGCAGCGTGCTGAACGCCAGCAACATTACTTCTAATATCGTGGGCGCATTAACAGGCAATCTTGATGCATCCTATGCAGTTTTGAACAGCAAGGCCGAGGTCAACGTAGGCCAAAGTGCTGTTATCAACGCCACTGACAGTGATACTGTCAGCGAGGGCAAGGTTGTTAAGCCGGCGCTGAATATCAAGGCGAACAGCAGCGTGGAAGCCGGCGCAGGTGCCAGCACTGCTTTGCTGAAGGTTATGAACGTGGCAGGCACCAACATCATCCCGGCGGCTGCTGTAACCTACAGCGAAACACACAATGAGGCAGCAGTAAATATTGACGGCACCCTTAAATCCACGGGCGGCACGTCCGTTACTGCCTTGGCCGACAGCAAGGTGAACAGTGAAGCCAAGGCCACCACTATGGATGTTTCTGAAAACCCTAATTTGGGTGATGTAGCGTTGAATATCACTACGGGTGACAACAAGAGCAGTGTTACCATTGGCAAGACTGCGCAGATGACTGAGCTGCAAAAGGACGTCAACATTGAAGCGAAGTCTGTAAACAGTGTGATTACCAAGGCAGAGGTAAGCACAGGTGAAAAGGCTGTTATTGCAACTGCTATCAACGTAACCGATTACGACAGCAAGGCAAATGTTAATATTAACGGCAACGTAAGCAGCAAGGAAGGAAACCTGGCTATTAATGCAGAGAATGTTTTGACGGACAATACTGTCATTGCCAACAATGCCATGGGTTCTTCGGCATTTATGAAGAAGCTTGTTACCAATATTAAGGGCTCTCAGACTCTTGACACACTTATTGGTCAAGGTGGAGTTAAGGATAAAGCTTTGGGCGGTATTACAAACTGGCTGGCTAACGCCAAATACACGCCGCAAAAGCTGAAGGATAAGCTTAACGCGCCGTCTACACCTTCTGCACCGACGGAGCCTAAGCCGTGGGATAAGCTGGCTGATTTCATGAGCACCGGCGTCAGCGTGGGCGTTGCAGTGGAAAGCAATACTGCTGATGTAAAAATTGGGCAGGGTGTTGCGCTTGCTGCCAAAAATGATCTTAATATCACTGCTAAAAGCGTTATTGAAGATACCCAGATGCAAATTACCGGCAAGAGCAATAACTATGACAAGGATACTAGTAATAAAGCACTTGTTAATGCGTCTGTGCTTTACGGCAAGCTGGATAATACTGCTACTGTTACTATTGCCGGTGGTGAGGAAGCACAGAATTCTACCAATGTTACCAACGTTACGCTTACCGGTGGCAAGGTAAATATTGCGGCCAACAGCAGCTTTGAATATAATCGTATCGAACGCATGGTGCAGGAGGTTAAGGATGCCTGCGCCAAGGTAGAAGATGCCTATAAAGGCACCAATAATGCTGATATCAAAGCTAAGGCTAAAGCTTTGAGTGATGCAGCAGATGCTTTCTTTAATTATGCCAAGGATAGCTGCTTCTCTTCCAACGGTGGAGAGCAGGTAGATTTCATGGACCTGTTCAGTGGGCAAAAGTATAAAGAATTCACTGATGCTTGCAGTGCTTTGACAGGCGCACTGGGCGATAAAGCAACGGATATTGCTGTAGGTCCGATTAACGTAGTGAGTGCGGCTGCAGCCTTTGCTAATCCCAACAGCTATCTTAATTTCTCGGCAGGTAGTGCTAACGGTGGCAAGAGCGGCCCTGGCAAAGGCGAAAAGGCTGCTACAATTGCGCTGGCAGGCAGTGCAGTAGCAACGGATATCAGCAACAATGCGCGCGTATTAATCGGCAAGAACGCTACGATTACTGCGAAGGACGAGCTGGCAATGAAGGCTACGTCCAAGCAGTTTGATGTATCGCTGGCAGGCAAGCTTGGCTTAAACGGCGGTGGCGAAAGTGCAGTTGGCGGAACCTTTGCCGTTGGCCTGGCTGATGCCAACAGCCTTGTTGCGGTTGCACAGGGAGCGAAGCTGACTGCAGGCTCTATAGCTATAGGCACAGAAAATAAAATTGACCATGTTCAGCTGTCGCTTGCTGCAGGCAAAGGCGCAAGCAAGGGCGTCAGCGGCATGGTGGGATACCTTGAGGGTGCAAGCAACAGCCTTGTTTCCGTAGATGACGAAGCAGTTATCAACGCAGGCACGGGCGCAGTCAACCTCAATGCTAAGAATGATACTAATGTTTATAGCGCAGCCGGTGCTGTGGCTATGGGCGAAACTGCAGGCATCGGTGTGGCAGCAACGATTACCAATTTTGACCGCTATACCTATGCAGCGATTGGTGATAATGGCTATGCAGCTCCTCCGCAGGCTACAACTAAGCAGGGCGAAAGCGGCAGCGATAGCGGTGATAAACTGGGCGAGGACGCAAATGCGGACCGCAGCAAGGAAGCCGAAAAGCTGGCGAATACTGCTGCCGAAAAACGTGCAACTCTGCAGCAGCTGGTGCAGAATGCTTCCGGTCTGCGTCAGGGCACGGATGATGGCAAGACTTATACCGAGCAGGCAGATTTCTTCGGCTCCAAGACTGCTGATGGCGTTAAAGGCTCTATCGACGCAGGCTCACTTAAGGTTAATGCTGAAACCGGCGGCAAAATTATCAACGTAGCTGTTGCCGGTGGCGTATCTACCGGTGATGACAGTGGTGAAGCAGGTATTGGTGACAAGGTGGGCAATTTTGTAAGCAACAAGACTAATGCACTTCAAAATAAGCTCAAAGCACTTGACCATAAGGTAGCAGGCAAGATTAATGGCCTGATGAAACGTCAGACCGAAGCGCAGACGGTGCTGCCTACTGACCAAAAGGCTACAGGCACTGCGGCCGGACAGCAGTCGAGCGTAACTATTGCCGGTGCAGGCAGCGGAGCAATTAATCTGCTGGATGGCGATACCGGTGCGCTTGTAGACAATGTTAAGATTAATATTGCCAAGGATACTGCTCAGGATAAAACTATCACTGTAACTGCTACGGACAGTGCTATGATGGTAGCTGCCGGCGGTGCTGCAGGCATCTCCTGGAAGAACTTGACTAAGAACAATAATGCGAACAGCAATAATGCGGCCTTCGGTGGTACCGTTGCTGTAAACGATATTGATTCGCAGACCTTGGCTGTTATCAGCAACAGTGAAATCGAAAACGCTGCTGCAATTATCAACAATGCCCAAAAATCCGGCTCGCTGGCAGCTGCAGGCCTGGGACTGGCGCTGGCGAAGAATTCCGGCGGCAATGGCGGCACTAATATTGCTGCTACCGTCAATGCGTCGGTAAATATTGCAGATAATACTGCTTATGCATTGCTGCAGAATAATAAGGTTAATAATGAAAATGTAAGCGGTGAGGATAAGCGTGCAACCTCCATTACCAATACAGCTTTTGATAACGATATCCAGATAACCGGCGGCGTAAACACCAGCCTTTCTATTGGTGGCGATAACGCTTTTGTCGGTGGCGCGACTGTGGCCTACGGTTCGCTGAAGAATGACGTGCAGGCGGCAATTTTAGGTGGCACCTATGACAAGATTACTACTGCTGATCTCAAAGCGACTACCAACATGACGCAGGTTGGCGTAGCTGCCAACGTGAGCGTTGCAGGCGGTGCCAAGACCTCCTATGCCTTCTCCGGCAATTCCGCCTACAATAAATTGGATAACTATGCCAACGCAACAGTTGAGGGCGTGACACTGACCGGCGAAAGCCTGAATGTTGCAGCCTATGATACAGCGGAATCTGCTAATACGCAGGCTGAGTATCTCAAAAAACGCGGCCTCGATGCTGATGGCTCTGCCTACCTGGCGCAGGTTAAGGAAGCAGCAGATGAAAGCGGCGACAGCGATAAGCCTACCAATGTTGATATTACCCGCGGCGGCAATGTGATTGTTACAGGCGCGGTAAGCGTAGGCGTTACCACCGGTAACGACGGCGGCAGCGCAGCTGCATCTGTAACTGTCAGCGATATTGACAATGATTACAATGCTAAGATTAAGGACAGCAATATTACGACTACCGGCAAAGGCAGCGGTGACAAATTGGTCGGCACGAACGTTAATGCGGCAAGCCATACTGTACTGGCAGGCTTTGCGGCCGGTGTTGCCGGAACTGCAGGCAGCTTCGGCGTAGGCGGCAGTGCTAACTGGCAGTCGCTGAACAACGATATTACGGCAGCTGTTGAAAACAGCACACTTGTTACGCCTAAAACTGATGTAAAGGCCGAAAGCGGTGCTTTGGCAGTGAATGTTGCAGGACAGATTGGCGTTACTGCCGGTTCCAAATCTAAGGTGGGCGCAGGTTTGGCAGTTGCCTACAATTCCTTGAACAATACCACCGGTGCGTATGTCAAGGGCAGCGAAATCAGCGGCGCGAATGATGATGCTAGCAGTATTCTTACTGTAGATGCAGCCAACAAGGGTAACGTGTACAGCGTCGGCGCAGCAGTTACCGCAGGTACGGCCAATGCTTTGAATGGCGTGGTTGTTGTTAACCGCGGTCGTAATGATGTAGAAGCTGTTATTGACAAATATGACGGCGAAAATGCGAAAACTGATGGTGGACGTACGAAGCTCAACAACATGAGCAAGGTGGCAGTGAAGTCCTCGGATGACAGCAACCAGCTGGCAGTAGTGGGTGCGGTAAGCGTCAGCGCAGGCAGCAATGCTAAATTTGCGGCTGGCGGCAGCGTAGCTTATAACGAAATCGGCAATATCACCGGCAGCGCTGGCGAGAAAAAGCAATCCAACAAGGCTGCTATCAATAATGCTGATATTACCACTACTGAAGATGGTAAGATTAGCGTCAATGCCGTAGATGAATCTACGCTGACGACTATTTCCGTAGGTACCTCCATTACTACCGGTAATGTGGCCTTCAGTGGCGCAGGCTCTGCTGCTATGATCAAGAAGGATACCGATACAGAGCTTGTTAATACCAATATCAATAAGGATAAGAATAATGCAGCGACTGTGCAGGCTACTGCTGACAGCAAGGGCAAGATTAATACCGTTGCCGTTGTTGCTGCAGGTGCTAAAGACGCTGCGATTGGTGCAGGTATTGCGGTTAACCAGCTCGATGCTGATACCAATACTACTGTTACCAATGGTGAATACAAGGTTAAGGGCTTCACAGCTGAAGCTAAATCTGACAGCAGCATTCTTTCTGTCGGCGTAGCTGGCGGTGTTGCCAAAACTGCAGGTATTGCCGGTAATATCGGCGTAAACCTGCTGGCGAACGATACCAAGGCTGCGATTGACGGTGCCAAGATTAATGCAGACGGTACATTGACCGTAATTGCCAAGAGCAAGGATACCCTGCAAAATTTTGCAGGTGCCTTTGGTGTGGCTGCAGGCGGTCAGGCCGGCTTTGGCATGGGCGTAGCCTACAATGAAATCAGCGGTACTACTGAAAGCATAGTTAATAATGCAGAGCTGACGGCAGCAGGCAATGATGCAGGTGTAGCTGTCAACGAACGCAATAAGGATAATGATAATGTAGTCAGCGATAAAAAGCGCACCGGCGTTATTATTGCGGCTGATGCGGAGCACAAGCTGACGAATGTAGCAATCAGCGGCGGTGTGGCAGTTAGTGCGGACGTTGGCGTGGGCGTAGCAGGTACGGTTACTGTTAACCGTATTTTGGGCGCAACCAATGCCAAGGTAACGGATAGCAGCATTAACGCAGGCTTGAGCGACAAGAGCAAAGCAGACGTTTACGTGGCTGCAAGTGATGCTGCCAAGAGCGAAAGCCATGTAGGTTCGCTGGGTGTAGGCGGTGGCGCTGATGGTGGTGCAGGCTTCGGTCTGGCATCTGATACAGGTGTTGTCAGCAGAAATGTTACGGCAATGATTGACGGTGGCAGTGCGAAGAAGCTTGTCAACGGCAATAAAATTGACGTCAGTGCATTGAATAAAGCGAAAATGTCTACCAACTCCTATGGTATTGCCGCAGCTGGTGGTGCTTATGGCGCCGGAGCCGGCGCAGGCACTGTTTCGGTTGCTAAGCTGGACGCAGAAACTACTGCTGCAGTAAAGAATATTCAAGGCACAAATAATGGTTTGGCTATTACTGCTGACCACGTTAATGATATTACGTTGCGCAGCGCTGCTGCCGCAGCTTCCGGCGCGCTCGTGAGCGCTGCCGGTGGTGCAGGCATTGGCGTAGTGGATGATGACAGCAAGACTGTTGCCGAGCTGAGCGGCAGCAATATAAAGGCCGAAACAGGTGATATTACTGTTAACGCTGCCAACAAGACTGATGTGACAACGGCAGTCTTTGGCGTAGCTGCCAGCATGGTTGCAGGCGGTCTGAACGTAGCTGTAAATAATCTGGATAACACTGTTTCCACACTGGTGAAGGATAACAGTAATCTGCAAGCGCAGGGTACCTTTGCAGCGAAGGCTGATAACAGTGTGAAAACAAGCTTTGTTAACGGTGCTGATGCAGTGGGCGCTGCAGGTGTTGCCGTTGGCGTAGGCGTGAACACAATTGATACAGGCGTGATCACCGAAATTAGCGGCAGCAAGATTACTGCCGGTGCGATCGACGTGGCAGCAACCGAAAAGCTGGACGTTAAGCAGGTGGTACAAAACGCTGCGCTCGGCGGACATGGCTACAGTGCGAATGTCAGCGTAACTACGATTGGCGCAGCAGCTGCAGACCAGTACGGCGACAGCGAAACTACGGATAGTGATAAAAAGGCTACCTTTAATACGAACGATATTCTTGATAAAGCGAATGCTGCAATCGCAGGACAGGGAACTGTTGGTACTTTTACTGATGAAGAAGGTAAGACCGGCACTAACGCTGCAGGTATGACCTTTGATAAATATACCGGCAGCAATGGACAAAAACTGAATGCTGCACCTGGTACTACTGCCAGCAAGGGCAGCAGCAAGGCTGAGGGCGTGCAGGCGAAGGTTAGCAATTCTAAGCTGCAGACAACAGGCGATACGAAGATCAACGCTAAGCGCACTGTTGATGCTGAGCTGACCTCGGCGCAGGTGGCAGCAGGTATCGCAGGCAATGGCATTGCCGCTTCTGTTGCAGTGCTGGATGTAGAACGCAAGACCGGCGTAACCGTTAACAATAACAGCAAGCTCATCGCCAAGAATGTAACGCTTGGTAGTGCCCAGGACGGCACATCCAAGATCGAGGCTTACCAGGTAGCAGCAGGCGCTTCTTTCGCAGGCAGTGCTGCCTACGCGCAGAACAGTCTGCATGGTGCTAATGCTATTACTATTGACAATAGTACAGTTCAGGCTGAAGGTGATGCAAGCTCTAGAGGTACGCTGACTGTTAAGGCAGAGGATACCAGCAGTGCAGCAGTTCGCACTATCGGCGCAACAGCAGGCGCTGTGGCTGGCGGTGTGCTGGTAAGCAATGCAACGAATAATAGCGATAACACTGTAACTATCGGCGGCAGCAAGCTTATTGCCGGCAAAGAGTATGGTAATGGATATTCTAATATAGGCAAGGTTGACATTGCTTCTGTCAAAGCTAACAGCATCACCGCAAAAACCTACGGTGGCATGGTTGGCATTGCTGCGGCGCAGGGCATTGTTGCACTCGCTACAGATGCAGGCAGCAGCAAGGTTAATGTAACCGGTGCTTCCGGCTTCCTCGGCAACAGCGTAAGCCTGAACGCAACCAATAAGCCTGCAGTACGCGCAGAGGCACAGGCTTATTCCGGCGGCCTGCTAGCGGTAGCAGGTGTGGCAGTATCCAAGGCTAAGGCCAGCGGTACGGTAGAAGCAAAGGTTGCGGACGGCAGCAGCTTTGCAGCTGATAATGTGGAGATTACGGCAAACGTAACCACCCAGACTGCCAAGGATGAGAACAATAAAGAATATGCTATAGATAATGTAAGCGCTAAAACAATTGGCGCTACTGCCTCCGGTCAATACGCTGCAGGCTTCAACACTGCTTATGCAGAAAATGATATGACTGTCAGCGTTGATGTGGGCAAAGAGCAGTATAGTGTAAACGCTTTGAAGCTCAAGGCTGATAATGCTTCGGTTATTTCGGCAGATACCCTGGGCGTAACAGTGGGCGGTTATATTGCCAGCGGCAGCAACTGGTCTGATACCAAGACGAACCTGACGACCAGCGTAAAGGCTGCAGGCGTTAACGAGAATGTATACAACAGGCTGGACGCTGTAAACATCAGCAGCTCCGGCTACAGTGCGGTAAATAATGATACCAATGGCTATGGCGGCGGTATTGTAGGCTTCAACCCTGTTGCCGCAAGGTCGCAGAATGAGATTAAGACCAATACTACTGCTAATGTGAGTGGCAAATGGCAGGGTGTAGGCTCCCTGAGCGTTGCAGCCAACAATGCGGATAAACTAGATATTCTGGCGGACTCCATGACGGCGGCCGTTGTCGGTGCCAGCGGCACAGAAATTAAAAACAATGTTACGCATAATGCCAACATCAACGTAACAGGCGATATTACAACCAGCGGCAAGCAGTCCTACATTGCCAACAACACGCTGAACCATGACGTTGACCTGAAGGGCAGCGGTTATGGCGGTGGCAGTATCAACGTCAATGATATGGACAACGTGCTGAAATATACTGCAGGCGTGAATATCGACAAGGCAAACTTGAGCGGTACCGGTAGCGCTGGCTCGATTGAAGCGCTGGCTTATACCGACGGCAAGATGAATTACAGTAATACGCTTAAATCTGCTGGCGTTGTTCCTGTTACTATCGCAGCAAGCAAGAATGTTATCACCTATAACAACAGCATCAATGTTACTGGCAGCAATCTGTCGACGGCGAAGGCTGATCAGGATATCACCCTCGCAGCAACGGATGAAACAACGGCAACCTTTGATACTACTGCTGATACCCAGGGTGGTGCTGTGGGTGCAGCTTCTGCCAAGACAGATAACACTCTGAACCGCAGCAACAAGATTACCGTTACTAATGGTAAGATACTCAGCACCAATGACGTAAATATTTACGCAGGCGCAAACCTGGACGGCATCACCTCCTCGCTGACCTACAACGTGCTGGCGGATGCATATAACAAGACGGCAGTTCCTCTGGCTACTGCTCCGAAAGCCAAGAACACGATGACGCAGGAAAATCAGGTAAGCATCAACGGCGATATCGACAGTGTACGCCACGTCAACTTCAAGGCTGGCAAGGGCATGACCACCGTATCGACCTCTGCCCGCGAATATAACATCTATAAGGGTACCAGCGGTAGCGGTTCTGTTACCTCTACAGCTTTGGGCGAGGTAACTCCTGGCGAAACAGTTACCAATTATGTGGATATTGCCAGCGGTAAAAATGTACGCGCAGGCATCCATAATAATTTGGAGCTTACCATCAGCGGCAGCACTAAGGTTACTAATCCTAAGGTTGAAAACGGCAAGGTTATTAAAGAAGGCAGCGTAGACTTCAGCGGCATCCAGGTTGAAACTGGCGCAGGTCAGGATTGGTTCAATAAAGATCAGAATGTTGCTGCAGGTGTGGTTGAGCTGCAAAATGGTCTTTACGCTCGTCTGGAGGAAATTAATGATCTTCTGGGCCAATATGCTTCCACTTCTGACGAATACAGCATTTTGAACAGTGAAAGAAACCGCATCATCACCCAGATGGAAGAGAATGGCTTTGTCAAGACCAGTGTAGTGGGTGACAAAACTTACAAGAGCATTTTCGATAAAATTTCTTTGCCGGCAGTTGATGTCAAGGATATCGTTGTTTCCGGCGGCAACATCAACATCGAGGCTGACAAGCTGCAGGGCAGCGGCAGCCTGACGGCGCAGGGTGCTAAGAACCTGACAATTAATAACAGCAGTGATCTGTACCTGAAGATTAACGACCTGGCTATCAAGGATAAGGGCGGCGTAATTCGCTACAACGATGCCGAGGTGAGCAAGGTTGACGGCTTCACGGGTACAATGAATACTGCTGCAGGCACTGACGCTGATCCGAAGATTACTGTCAAGAGCACTGGCACATCTACCAACGGTTTGACTAAGGCTGATATCGGTATCTTTGGTACTGTGCAGAACAGCGCCGGTGACGTTTTAATCCAAAACAGCAATTACAATATCAACGTAGATGGCAATGCCAATATCAGCGCGCGTAACATCGAGCTGAAGGCTGACAAGGGTTCGGTAACACAGAACAGCAAGGGACTGCTGCTTGTTGGCGGCGACCCGGTAACCAAGTACCAGTTCAGCGATGCTATTGCCAAAAAGATTCAAAGCTATGTTTCCAAACAGGCTAAGGCTGACAAGACTACGATTGATTGGCTGAGCAATATCGATAGCTACGATGCTTATAAGAAAGCTTTGATCGATCATAAGACCGAGCTTGAGCTTAGTGATGATGATGTTAAGAAAATCGAGAATTACCGCGTTGATGAATCCAGCGGTATCGTTGCAGGCAATAACGTTTATATCAGCGGTCTGAATGTTAATCTGGACGGCCTGGTACAGAGTGGCTACAAGGAATTCAAGGTTACACTTGATGATGCAGCCAACAGCAAAATTACTGATCTGGATAGGGACTATGCGCGTAACCGGACTGCACTTACCGACCAATATGTTATGTCCAACGATAAGTATTGCGTAAGCATCAAGGCCGACGCAGATTCCGGCGCAGTTTATAACTCAAAAACCAAGGCTTATGATTATATTGTGAAGGTTTACTATAACCCCGCAACTAAGGAGCTGTTGACGGAAGCAATTGAGCCTAACGGCGGTAAGATTTATATTACCGGCGCACTGTCGAGCACTGGCAACGGCAGGCTGCTGGCAATGGACGGTACTGCCAACATTGCAATTGATACTACGACGGCAGACCGCAATTTGCGGGTGAACAAAATCACTAATAAGGATATCACCGGCCTCATCAGCATTAAGGATACGCAGAAGAACACCTTGACTGAGTACACCACTGATGGCCAGAAGATGTCCGTTAAAGAAACCACTCTTGATAATAGAGGTAACGCATTCTCTATCCGCACAGAGCCGGTTAATGCTTCTGCTACCACTTATCAACCGGCTAAGGACATGACGATTAACTGGACCGGTGGTACCTCCGGTGATAAGCAGATTACCAAGTGGCAGTATGAAAAGGACTTTATTGCCTGGGGCCTGATTAAATACGGCACTACTGATGACTTTATCAAGAACCAGGAAGTTCAGGATGGTAAGAAAGATGTTTCAACCTCCAGTATCAGTGGTGAAGATCCGCTGGGACAGGGTACTGTTATTAAGGTTAACAATAAAGCCAAGGAATATGGTGTAACGACTAACGCTTATACTGACTCTAAAGCAACGACCTACACTCCTGTTGTCGAGAATAAAAAATATTCCGGCACATTTGGCAAAATCTTCGGCTATGGCCATTGCACCTACACCTGGACTGAAACCCAGATGTATTCCACCAGCAGTACCTATACGATTAAGGGCGATAAGCCGATTAACGTTGGCTTCATGACCGGCGGCAGCGGTGACATCAGCGTTACCAGCGCCAAGGATATGTATCTTGCAGGCAATATCAGCAATGCGACTAAGGCTGACGGCAGCGCAATCGGCAAGGTTACCTTAAACAGCATCGGCGGTACTATCAGCTCTGTAGGCAGTGCACGCGTTGACGCGGGCGACCTGACTGCCCAAGCAGCCAAAGGCATCAGCATTAATCACAGTGCATTGGGCAACATGGCGAAGCTGAATATCGAAGCAGCGGCAGGTGACGTAAGCATTAATTCTGACCGCGGCGAGTTGCAATTTGTCGGCGGCAATAAGAAGGGCGCGTTGAACGGCAACCTGGTAATCAACGCAGCAGATGACATTACTACGGCTAGTGGCACTGTTTTGAACGGCAAACGCATTGATTTCACCAGCCTTGGTGCAATCAACGCAGCGATTGCTCCCGGTCAGGAACTGACCAGCAGCGATACTATGTCTGCAAGCGTAAATGCCAACGCTTATGGTAATATTACGCTGACCAACAGCAACGGCGATATGCGTATCGGTCATATTGCCAGCCAGACCGGTGATGTAAACCTCACAACCAGCGGCAGCTTTATCGACGCAGTAGGCGACAGCACCTTGTCCGACAGCGAAGGTAAGCTGCAAAAATGGCAGGAGCTGGGACTGATTAACAACAATGACAAGGCAGAAGAAAGCGCAGCATCTGCAGCGGCAGCCAAGAGCGAACGCGTACAGGCACTGGAAAAACAGGCACAACGTTTGGATGCAGCTAAGGTTGACAATTATAAAGCAGCAGCTAAAGAGTATAATGATAAGTTTGCTGGCAGCGAAGCTCTCCAGCAAGCGAAGAAGGCTTACATTGATGCTAGTGCGGAAGCGGCGAAGCTTACAGATGAGAATGCACAGAAACAAGCACTTACTAATGCTCGCAATGCTTATATGCAGGTCTTAAGAAAAGACAGTGTATTTGCTGACAAAGGCTATAGCGATGCTGAACTGCAGTGGATTATCAACTATGCAGAGGTTGATAACAGCACTGCCTACGGTTGGAGCAAAAATGAGCTGCTGTACGCTATCCAGGACAGCGTGCTGAATGCAGCCCCCGGCCAGGTACTTACAGTAGATAAGGCCAACGTTCAGGGCAAGAACATCAGCCTGAGCGCAGGCAAGAACATCGGTATTGACGGCGAAGCAACCAACATTGCCTACAGCGAGATGGGCAAGCTGGATAATCTCAAGCTTTTGGCTCAGGCTAAGGCTGGTGACCTTACCTGGAATGATAACGACAGCAGAATTGAAGTTCGTCAGCAGCGTCAGATTACGGTACAGCTGGCAGATGGCGGCAAGCTGAATCTTAAGGCCAACACCAATAATACTGACAATACCGGTAATGTTTATCTGGCAGGCGTTAAGGATACTATGCTGGATATTTCCGGTACGATTAAAACGACGCAGGATGTTAAGCTGCTCAGTGATAAGGGTATTCGCATGAACGACGGCAGCATTGTTGCCGATAACCTTATTATCCAGGGCGGCAAGGGCGATGTAGGCAGCAAGGATGCCTTAATCAAGACTAATATCAGCGGTAATTTGGAAGCAAATACCGATACCGGTTACGGCGTATATCTGCATCAGACGGCTGCAGGCGACAAGCCGGCGCAGGTGCTGACAATTCAGGATGCAGCAACAGGAACGCTGGTGCTCAAAGCAGATAATGGTATGCAGATGACTACGGAAGCAGGCAAGAACACCGGTTATCTGAACGCTAACAGCATTAATTTGCAGGCAGCCAATGGCGATATCGGCAAAGCTGATGACGGTATCCGCATTCTGGAAAACGGCGCTGTGATTAACGCTAAGGCAGAAAACGGTTCTGTTTACCTGCAGGGCGCAGGCACGAAGGATGCAGGCCTGTTAGTTGACAGCATTACTGCTAAAGGAAATGCTAAGCTCAACCTGGATGGTGATGTAAACTTCGGTAACGACACAGGTAACGGCAGCATTAGCGCAGGCGGAGATGTAACTGTTAACGGTAACAATGTTAACCTGAACGCAGGTACTGTTACTGCAGGCGGCGCAAGCAATATCACTGCAGGTAAAGATGTGAACGTAACAACCGGCAGCATTACATCTAGCGGCGCAGGCAACATTACTGCAGGCAACAACGTTAACCTGAACAGCAGCACGCTGGCAGCAGGCGCTGATAGCGTAATTACCGCAACTAATGGCAATATCGCACTTGGCAGCAGCGGCATTACGGTGAACGGTGCTAACAACGGCTTGAAGCTGGATGCCAATGGCAGCGTAATGCAGGATGAGGCGGCTAAGGGTATCACTGCAGACAATCTGACAGTTGAATCCGGCAAAACGCAGCAGCTGCTCAGCAGGAACAATAAGGTGAAGAGCCTAACGATTAAGGGTAAGAACGCAGGCAGCAGCCTGATGGTTAATGGCGTAACCAGGTTTAACGGTACGACGGATAATCTGCTGGTTACTGTTGCTGATTCTCATATCAAGGGCGATGTCCTGATTGAAAACTACCAGGCAGATACCGGCAAGATTACCATTAATTCCACTATTGATACCTCTAAGTATAATGATGAGCATACCGGTAATATTACGGTTACGACCGATGGCGATATTACCACGGCAGACGGAGTTGCTTTGAATGCAGCTGATAAGGTAAGCATCAATTCTAAGAAGGGTTCCGTTGCAACTGGTGGTAAAGTAACTGCCAATAACGATGTAGCAATCGAAGCAGCAAAAGGTATTACTGCTAGCGGTAATATCACTTCTGACAAAGCTAACGTAAATTTGAACGCAGGCGGCAGCATTACGACGAATGGCACAGTAAATGCTCATGATGACGTAATTGCGAACGCTAACGGTGATATCAACACCAACGGCGATGTTACTGCACAAACTGGTAAAGCAGTTCTTAACTCCAGCGCAGGTAGCGTAACTACGAAGAACGTAACTGCTGGTCAGGCAGTAGATATCGATGCAGAGCAGGATATTACTGCAGACGGAAATCTCACCTCTAATAATGCTGACAGTACTCTGGATGCAGGCGGCAAAATTACGATTAATGGTAAGACTAAGGCGCTCAAAAATGTAACAGCCAATGCTAACGGTAATATCAATACCAACGGCGACGTTACTGCAACAAACGGTAATGCAGTTCTCAACTCCAGCACTGGCAACGTAAATACCCAGAACGTAACTGCTGGTCAGGCAGTAGACATCGACGCAAAACAAGATATTACTGCAGGCGGAAATCTCATCTCTAACAGTGGTGACATTACTCTGGATGCAGGCGGCAGCATTACAACGAATAGCATAGTAAATGCACTTAACAACGTAATTGCAAACGCTAACGGTAATATTGCAACCAACGACGACGTTACTGCAACAAACGGTAATGCAGTTCTTAACTCCAGCACTGGTAGCGTAAATACCCAGAACGTAACTGCAGGGCAGGTAGTAGACATCGATGCAGCGAATAATATTACTGCAGACGGATACCTCAACGCTAAAAATGGTGACATTACTCTGGATGCAGGCGGCAGCATTACGACGAATAGCACAGTAAATGCTAATAACAACGTAATTGCGAACGCTAACAGCGATATCAACACCAAAGGCGATGTTACTGCAACAAACGGTAATGCAGTGCTCAACTCTAAAGGTGGCAGCGTAAATACCCAGAACGTAACTGCTGGTCAGGCAGTAGATATCGACGCAGCGAAAGACATCACTGCTAGCGGTAACCTCACTTCTACTAATGCTAACGTAGATTTGAACGCAGGCGGCAGCATTACGACCAGCGGACAAGTTAAGGCTCAGCAGAATGTTGATTACAACGCCAAAGGCAGCATTACTACCGGCAACAGTATCAACAGCACGGCTGGCAACATCCACCTGCAGACAGACGCAGCTAAAGGCGATATCACCTTCGGCGGCGATGTAACTGCCGATCATGGCAACATCAATATCGACGTACTGCAGAACGGTAGTGTAACCGAACATGACAACAAATTCAAAGCTCTTGGCGACAAGGGTGATATCAACAGCGGCAACTTCGCACTGCAGATCAAGGGTGCCGGAGATGTTGACCTGCACGAGATTTATGCTACCAACAACGCGCTTATCGACGTTGCCAACGGCAATCTTACCTTGGCAAAAATCGACGGCAATCTGGTAGCTCTGCAGCTGAAGACCGAAGGCAAGCAGCTGAAGGTTGATGAGCTTATCGCAGGCACCAAGATTATTGCTCAGGGCAGCGACATTGACCTGAACAAGATTCAGCAGCGTCTGGATGCTGACGGCCTTCTGACCATCGTTCCGGATGGCGCACAGCCTGATAAGCCTATTGACAACCTGAAGATTGGTGAGATAATTACTAATAAGGGTGTCCGCTTCGAGCATCTGTGGCTGAATAACGGCTCTATCAAAGTAAGTGAAGGCATGTTCCATATCGATAAGCTGGTAGTCAACAATGTTGCGCATTTCAGCAATAAGCATATGAAGACTGCTGTATGGGGCGCACCGCCGCAGCGTGACGGCAGCGACAGCGTTTACTGGAACAACATTGCAGTGAACAACCCGGCAGATAATCTGACTGAATGGCAGCAGGAGGGTACTAACCCGGATAAATGGATGTACCTGCACTTCACTGCACAGCCGAACGTTCAGCACAGCAACGGCGCACTGCTTGACCTGCGCAATTACGATTATGTTTATGACCAACGCTTTACCGCTGTAGACCATATGCTGCAGCAGCTCAACGAAAACAAAGCAGAGGAATATGACATCAATCACGCACCGGATGTAGTACAATACTTCCGCTACGACTTGTATGACCTGGATGAGGACGATAACAAGAGTAAACCAGTAAAAATCACTGTAGAAGCATAGGAGGAAACGCTGATGAACAAAAAGGCAGAGGCTTTTATCAAATATCTGGATGATAAGAAGATTACCTGCTTTGCCATTGAACAGATTAGCGAGGATAAGCTGAACACAGTGGTCTTCCGTTCTCACATTGTTGTTGAAGGCCAGCGTCTGCCGACGCTGGTCATCCTGGACAGCAGTATTTATGGTATGCTTCGCGTGCAGCTGGCAGCAAATGCTGTCAACGAAACTAACGAAGTGGCTATTCTGAGGGAAATCAACAAGGTGAACCGTCAATATAAGGTGTTCAAATATTATCTTACAGATGACGGTTCACTCTACCTGGACAGCTGCCTGCTCTGCCAAAACGGCAGGCTGGAGGGCGACATGATTTATACCGTGCTGGATGTAATCATCAAGCATCTGGAAAAGGAATATAAAAAAATAATGCAGCTCATCTGGCAGGCTACTTAGTCTGCCGGATGCAGCAAAGTTATGTATATCAAAGGGGTGTTGACGATGATTACTAATAAAACAAGCTTGCTTCTGGTTACGCTTTTGCTGGGATGCAGTGCCGTTGCTTTTGCAGGGCCTACGGATGAGCAGGCAGCAGAATTCCATAAAAGCGGCTTGAACAACGCCGGTGTGGCAGCAAACAGAGCTATGGAGTATATGGAGCGCCAGCGTGTTGCCAGACAGATTGCCGAGGACAAGGCCAAGGCAAGCAGCAAGGTAGAGCAGGGGAGCCAAAAGCCTGATGCAGAGCAGCAGGCGGCAGTAACCTTTAAGCTGGAAAAGCTGGAGCTGGATGAATCCACTGTACTGGAGCAGGCAGAGCTGCAGAAGCTGACGGACGAATATATCGGTAAAGAGGTTGGCGTCAAGGATTTGTACGAGCTGGTGAATAAAATTAACAAGCTGTATCTTGATAATGGGTACTTTACCTGTCGTGCAATTTTGCCGGCACAGACAATTAAAAACGGTACGGTAAAAATTGAGCTTATCGAAGGCAAAACGAATGCTGTTGAGGTGCAGGGTAACAAGTATACCAAAAGCAAATACATCAGCAAGCGTATGAGCCTGAAGCAGGGTGAGGTTGCCAACATCAATAAGCTGAATGACGATTTACTGCGCTTTAACGCTGCCAATGACGTACAGCTGCGCATTTCTCTGCAGGCTGGCAGCGAGCCTGGCACTACGGATTACGTCATCAGCGCTTATGAACCGCAAAACATTACCTGGACTGTTTACAGTGACAACGCAGGCAGTGATACGAGCGGCGAATACCGTGGCGGCCTGTTCTTTACAGACAGAAGCCTGACAGGTGTGCGTGACGCGCTGACGCTGAACACGATGCTGAGCGATGGCACCAAATCCTTCGGCCTTGGCTACAGCAGGCCCTTAGGACATAGCGGTACTAAGCTGAACATACAGTACAGCACTAACAGTGTTCACATTACTGACGGAATACTGGAGCCGTTGAATGTACGCGGTCATGCTTATGCCATGAACGTTGGTCTGAGCCAGCCGTTAGTAGTGACGGAAAAGATTCGCACTGAGGCAACGCTTGATTACTGCCAGCAAAATTCCAAGACTGATTTCAGCGGCCAGCATTGGCTCGATGATACCATTAAAGGCGTTACGGCAGGCTATTCCGTAACTAATTACGGCGCAAGCTCTGTTATTTACCAAAAGCACAGCTTTAACGCCGGTACGCATACCAATATTGCCGATAAGGACAAGGATTTTTCCCTGTACCAGCTTAATGGCCTGTACCAGAAAATGTATCAGCATGGGCAGCTTTTGAGCCTGCGCCTGGACGCACAGCGTGGCTTCAACAATTATCTGCCTTCCGCCCGCCAGTTCTACATTGGTGGCATGTACAGCGTACGCGGCTACAAAGAAAGCCTGCTTGGCGGCGACAGTGGCTACAGTGTGGGCCTGGAATATTCCGTGCCTGTGACTAATGACAAAAAGACTAATGCTTTCGTCTTTATGGATCATGGTCAGGTCTTTGGCGACAGTGCCTTTGACAGCCATGTACTGACAAGCTGTGGCCTGGGCGTGCGCAGCAACATCACCAAGCACATCGGTGCTGTGGTAACATTGGGCGTGCCTTTGATTAAGGAAATCAATAATACTGATGTAGATTCAACTCGCATCCATTTCATGGTAAGCGGTCAATTCTAAAAAAATCTTGTGTAATAATAGGACTGGGGAAACCCGGTCCTATTATTTTTTTCCTGTATATATGTAGGAAAAAGAAGCTTTGCATGTAGCTGATATCCTATTATATGAAAAAAAATTCGATAACTGATGACAATTACCACAATTCAAGCTATAATAAGTATATAAACAAAAAATTATTTTATGAGGTGACATACAATGCAATTTCCGATAGTTTTAGGTGTTTCTGCACGTCACGCACATCTGTGCCGTGAGCATATGGATATTTTATTTGGTGAAGGCAGTGAGCTGCACGTTAAAAAGCCAATCGGCCAGCCCGGTCAGTTTGCTTCCGAAGAACAGATTACCATGGTAACTCCCAAGGATTCCATGAAGCTGCGTATCATCGGTCCTCTGCGTCCGGAAACTCAGATTGAGCTTTCTCTGACCGACGCGCGCAAGGTCGGACTGGATGCTCCTATCCGCAACAGCGGCGATATCGCAGGCAGCGCAGGCGCTAAGCTCATCGGTCCGAAGGGTGAGTTGGAGCTAAAGGAAGGTATTATCATCGCAGCACGTCACGTGCATCTGTATCCGGAAACCGCTGAAAAATACGGCCTGAAGGACGGCGATATCGTTGATATTCAGACAGAGGGCGAGCGTTCTGTAACACTGCATCATGTTCTGGTACGTGCGGGCGTAAAGCATGCCGACGAGGTTCATATCGACACTGACGAAGCTAATGCCTGCAACCTGGGCAGTGGCGTGATGGTGAACGTTGTTACCAAATAACTTCCTTATAATAAAGTAGAGGAGCGAAAGCTTATGAATAAAAGTGCGATTTTAGCAGCAATGCTCATCCTTGCAAGCAGCAGTGCTTATGCCTACGAAAACAGCTATGCAGGCTACAGTGTTAAGGATGGTGATCCTTACGTCCGTTTTGAAACAAATAAGGTTTACGCCTATAGTAATGCGCAAAGCAGTGATATTGCCAAGGTGATGCAGGAAGCAGCAAAGCAGGCTAAAAAGAAAAATACAAATGGTGGTTTCCTGGATAAGTATCAGGGTGTTAATAGTATAAACTATTATACAGCAGACGAAATGAAGGAAATCATAGGAAGAGAATTTTCCACTGCGTATTTTGATGCTGAATATGAAAAGCTTGCACTTTTGAAACGCTCCGAGCTTAATTTAAAATCTGTGCCTACACCTCTTTTAGATATGGATAAATATAATCTTTTTGAGAATAAAGGCAATATTGTTATCCAAAACCAGCTGCTAAAGGAAAATATTGATAAAAATACTCCTGTAATCAAGCTGGAAGAAATCGGTGATAAAAAGGCCATCAGCCTGAAGTACCTGTATAAGCAGATGAACCGTTTGATAAATGTTGATCTTACCTTGATCTCAGCTAATGACAGACTGTATGTGCTGACTAATTTAAATCAGAATGGCACTCTTTATGCACCTAAAGCTAAGCAAGCAGAGGGGAAAGCGTCTTCCAAAGAAGCTACAAAAGAACTCAAAAAGGTTACGCTGAAAGAGGTTCTGCAGCAGGCTATAAAAATAGAAAATATCAAGGCAGAAGATGTGCCGGATTCTGTCATTAAAACTTTCCATAAGCAGCATCTTCAGCTTGTCAAAAATTTTACAACCTTACAGCCAACTAAGGAAGTAAGAAAATTAACTTTTACAGATAACACCATGGATAAAGAAATAGTGTTACCTGATGACTGGTATTATGCCCAAGTCAAGTATCAGCTTAGTGAAAATACCAATGCTACCATTACTGGAGCAGGTTCCGTACCTGAAGCCAAAGAGGCTGCTAAAGCTGTGGATCTTGAGGGTATCTTCAATGTCGTTTCTTATAATTTTGAAGTTTTAGATAAAAGTGATGATCCGGTAGTTAGACGAGCTGCTTTTGATAAAGCTGCCGATAAATATTTGGAAGAATATACTAAAGCAGTTCAGCATATGAACTCCTGCTTTATTACTACAAGCGTTAAGGTGAAAGACGATGGCTGGAAGAATGCTTTGGCGACTCCTGCAAGCAATCAGCTGGGGGTAAATGCCTTTTTGCGTGACAATTTGCAACGTTTAAAGGCCTATAGAAGTGAAAATTTTGCGCTGCATGATTATAACTACAATTTAGATTTTACATCGGAGAAAGCTAATATTGATATTAATGCTGATTTCATGGCACTGAAGAGTTTTAATTTCAACAGCAAATTGTTTCTTGGTTGCAAGAATGATATCGCCAGTCTGATGTTTTTTGTCAAAAAAGCTGATTTCACGCCAGATGCAAAATTAACTGAACAAATTAACGCGTGGAAGTTCTAAAAATTTTACTGGATAACTAATGCACCGTTTTTCCAATAAAAGGATGGTGAGTATATGAAAAAAATTACAGCCTTGGCAGCAGCGCTTGTTTTGTGTGCTGCCCATGCTTCGGCTTACGAAAACAGCTACGCAGGCTACAGCGTTAAGGACGGACAGCCTTACTATAAGCTGGAAGCGAAGAAGGTTTATGCGTATACCAATATCAGCAGCAAAAAGGCTTATCAGAACGAAGAGGATTTAAAAAATACCGCAGTTAATATTGTTAACTATTACACAGCAGAGGATATGGAGCAGATTTTAGGCGAAAAATTCTCTACTGCTTATTTTGATGCGGAATATGAGAAGCTGGCACTTTTGGAGCGCTCCCAGCTTAATCCGAAAACCGTGCCTGCGCCGCTGCTGGAGCTTGAAAAATATGCCGAGCACGACAGCAATGGTAATGTAACTATCCAAAGCAAGGTGCTCAAGGAGAAGCTGGAAAAGCTTACTCCTGTAATCAAGGTAGGCAAGATTGCCGGCAAAAAGGCAATTACCATTTCTTATGTCTATAAGCAATCTGATGTACTGTTTAAAATTGATACCAGCATGGTTTCTGCCAATGACAGACTTTATCTGCTGTCGACGGTGAACAGTGACCAGGATGTATACGCTCCGAAGAAGGACGAAAAAGCTACTGACGATGATACAGATGTTGATATCGATGATATTGAAGATATCGATACTGAGGATGCAGGCAGTGAGGATAAAGCAGCACAAACCAAGCCTCAGGATGCAGCTTCTATAAAGGAAGCAGTAGAAAAGGCTCTGCAGGTAGAAAATGTTGCTTTGCGCGATATTCCTGCAGAAACAATGCAGCGCTTTGATAAAGCACACACTGATCTGCTGAAGGGCTTTAAGGCTTTTCCTCCGACAAGCACGCCGAAGGCCATCAGCTTTACTGATACTGCAGTCGGCAAAAGTGTGCAGCTGCCGGATGACTGGTTCTACGGCCAGCTGAACCTGCGATATAAGGATAAAGGCACCTTTTATCTGACTACGGCTTCTTCAATGAAGCAAATGCAGGAGGTTGCCGCAAATACTGATTATGACAATATCTATTCCGTACTTGCTATTCCGGCGTCTGATCCTGAATACCAGTCGAAGTTCATGGAGCTTTACACCAGCGGCATGCGTAATGTTCTGGAGCATTGGAATCATCTGCTTGTTACCGTCAGCGTAGATAATATTAATGACGCTGATGCTAAAGAGCTTTTAGCAACGCCTGTTGCCAACAAGCTTGCTGTGGAAAGCATTATTAATGATGGTCTGCAGCGCATAAAAGGCTTTAGCAACGATTACTTTGCTTTGAAGGATTATAAGACAAATTATGACTTCACTAAGGAAAAAGCTCTCATTGGTATAAATGCCGATACTCAGTTACTGAAGGATTTTGCTTATAACAACAAAATTTTACTGAGCTGCAACCAAAAAGCTGCTACAGCGATGCTTTTTATCAAAAAAACCGACGTTGAAACGGAAAAAAGCCTTGAACAGCAAGTAAACAAATGGCACTTTTAATTACACAGGTGTAATGAATTGCAGTGCATAAAAATCTCACGTCTGAGAAAAGGAAAATTTAACATAATATACATTATCGGACGTAAAATATTATTTTGCAGTCTTTGCGGTAAAAAGGCCGCATTATAGACATGCTTATTTCCCAACTAAGGAAAATGCTGAGAAAAGCGTCAGATTATGAGAATTCTTCGCTTTTTGCTCCTCCCCCGGAGGTTTTGAGAAGTTTTTAGCATTTTTTATGTTAAATTAGCTACCGTGCGCACTGCTGTTTGACGAAATTACTTTTATCTGTTATAATTTGTATAAGGTTAACTATAAACACATGATTGGAGGGTCTAAAATGGGAAGAAGAAAAGCACTCCCGCCGGACTTTGATGGCAACTATACCGAAGATATGTTGTCTGAACGCCAACGTAACATTTTGAAATTCGTCCGTACTTTTATTAATCATAAGGGCTATCCGCCTGCTGTACGCGAAATCGGTGCAGCAGTAGGTTTATCCTCCAGTGCTAGCGTGCATAATCATCTGAAGAAGCTGCAGGAGTATGGCTTCATTCAGCGTGATGCTGCTAAGCCGCGTGCTCTGGAGCTGATGAGCGAAAGCGATGCCTGGAGAAACAAGCTCCTTGTTCCGGTACCGCTGGTTGGCAAGGTTACTGCAGGTGTTCCTGTTCTTGCTGTCGAGAACATCGAAGAGACCTATCCTATTCCTCGTGACCTGATCGGCTGCGACGATGATGTTTTCATGCTTTCCGTATGCGGTGACAGCATGATTAACGCAGGTATCCTGGACCATGACTACATTATTGCACGTAAGCAGAATTTTGCTAATAACGGCGATATTGTTGTTGCCCTGATTGACGGCGAGGAAACTACCGTTAAGCGTTACTTCCGCGAGCTGCGCAGTGTGCGCCTGCAGCCGGAAAACGATAAGTACGAGCCTATTGTAGGTTCTGACAACATTAAGGTGCTTGGTAAGGTTATTTCTGTATTCCGTATGCTCTAATAGCATGACTGTAAAATGCATGTAAAATGATGTCACTTTAGCGTCAAATACAAAAAACAGCTCTTTACAGAGCTGTTTTTTTGTTATATATTATAGTTATGAATGTGTGTAAACGATTTTTACAAGGAGATGACGCATATGTTACATCCATCTACTGATATTATTATGAACGCCCAGCAATTCTTTGCTGCGGACCAGAGCGAAGCTAATCTGGTGAAGCTGCTGCATGCAGTCAGCGTAATGCTGCAGGAAGGTGCAGAGGTGCTCATTCCTACTGCTGCCGATGCGCCGGAGGGCCAGCTGCTGCTGCAGACGCAGACTACGGAAAGCGGCCTGGAATATATGACTGCTTACAGCAGCAAAGAGGCCTACGAGCAGGGCGAGCCCTGCAACGTTATCAGCCGTCCTTTAGTCAACTACTTTGAAGCTATCCTGCAAATGGACGGCATTGCCGGCATTATCTTTAACCCTGCTTCCCCTGCTCCCTTCAATATTCAAAACCGGATGATCAAGGAACTGCTGGCCGATGCCAAGAAGAACAAGCAGCAGAACGCTATTTCCGTTTGGCGTGGTGACATTACTACGCTGGACTGCGACGCTATTGTCAATGCTGCCAACAGTACGCTTTTAGGCGGTGGTGGCGTTGATGGTGCTATCCACCGCACTGCAGGACCGCAGCTTTTGGAGGAATGCAAAACCTTAGACGGCTGCACAACCGGTGCGGCAAAGATTACCTATGGCTATAACCTGCCTGCAAGCTACATTATTCATACTGTAGGACCAATTTATAATGGTAAGGTTGAACAAAGACTGGAGCTGGCCGACTGCTACAAGAACAGCCTGGACCTGGCGCGCAAGCATCATCTGCACAGCATTGCTTTCCCGGCGATTTCTACCGGTGCTTATGCTTATCCTGTGGACGAGGCTGCCCGTATCGCTCTTTTGACCTGCACCGAATGGATTAATGCCAACGCCGACTATGGCATGAGCGTTGTGCTTACCTGCTTCAACAGCGGCGTTTATAACGCTTATCAGGAGCTTGTTAAAAAGGCGCAGAACGGCGAGTTAGATTAACCTTATAGCACTTTTATGTACGACAAAACCCGTGACTTCCTTTGGAGGTCACGGGTTTTTCTTAGCTTTGGTGTAAGCTTAACAGCGTACAGATTTACGCGTTGATGATATTGTTGAACAAAGATTTATTGACTTCAATAGGCTGCTTGCCGCCGACTACGCAGATCAGGCCGTCGCTGAGCATATCCTCTACTACCTTAGCCAGTGCTTGCAGGTCTGCATTGCTTACCTGCAGGATTTCGTTGCGGATGCGTTGGCGCAGTTCAACGGGAACGTGCTTCAGATATTGCGCGGTTGCCTTGTCAAGACGCATACTGTTGGTCAGGGGCTTATCCATCGTGCTGATGGTACCGATAACGTACTTGTTCAGCTCGCGTTCGGGGAATTCTTCGTTTCTCAGCCATTCTGCCAGACCTTGGTAAGCCTCCAGAGTTTTCGGCAGCTGCGGGTCGCGGTAGGATGCAAACACGCCTACGCCGTTCAGCTCAAAGCGTGCAGTAACACCGTAAGCGCCGCCCTGAATACGGATTTTGGTCCAGAGATATTCATAGCTCAGAATGGTTTCCAGTACAGCCATAGCGCCCACGTATTTGTGACCGTGCTTAGCAAAGTTGCCGCCTGCAGCAACGTATTGCACCTTACCTGCGGTAGCAATAGCCTCGTTAACGGTGCCTACGGGCAGAACCTCAGCCTTCTCCCCTGCTTCTGCCTCAGACAGCTTGCTGATGAAATCAAGGCACTGCTGTTTTACTGTTGCCTGCTCTTTTACGTCACAGCTATAGCTGAGCAGGAAACGGTTCTTCTGGAAGAAGCGTTTGATTAACAGGCGCAACTGCTCCAGTACCTGCGGTGCTAGCTCGTCGAAGTTATCGGTCAGCTTTTTGAGGAACTGGTAATAGCTGAATTCATCCTGCTCGTTGACGCGTGCGCCGGCAGAGCAATAGGAGAACAGTCTGGTGATAGCAACGGTCTGACCGCGGTTGAAGAAATTGTCATCCCAATCGGTTTTCAGCTCGGATACCAGCTCGCGGAGGCGCTCCAGATCGTCCATCTTGCTTTCCAAAGCAATGGCCTGCAGGATATCCAGCATTTTCGGCAGGTTATCGGTGAGGCATTTGCCTTTGGTGGAGAAGTAAATTTTATAATCATCCGTAGATTCTGCTTCGGTGAAGGCGCGTACAGCGAACGCAATGCCACCGGTATACATGATGGCGTTGGTTGCCAGCTCCTGATAGCTGTAGCGCTCGGTGTTGAACTTGCCCATGATATCTGTGAGCAGATAGCACAGAGGCAGCTTTTCGGCTTCCATATCGGTAATATCAAAATAGAAGCTGGGATAAGCGATTTTGTTTGTATTGCGCGGAAGATACAGCAAATGGCTTGCGCCCAGCTCTTCCTCCTGCGTTTCAATCTTCTCTACCTCCTGCCTGATGTCGCTGCGCTTCAGTACAGGGATGGTTGCGCGTGCTTCCTCACTGTCGGGAGTAGCCTGCAGACGGTGCAGCTCGGCGCATTCGTCGATATGCTGCTGCAGCTCCTCCTGGCTCATCTGTGCCTTGATAGCGCTCATTTTGGCAGCAGCGGCCTCCTGGTCTGCCTCCTCCTTGCCGGGCTGCGGCAGCAGGGTTACCAGCACCTTATGGGTGTTGTCCAGCAGATAGTTTTCAATAATGCTTTCGTAATAGTTGGTTTTCAGGCCATCGCGCAGAGCTGCCAGATATTTGTTGTAACAGAGGCCCTCAATCGGATTGCCGTCATAAAGCCAGTTATCCATAACGCCGATGCCCAGAATCAGTCCCTTGGGATAGCCGCCGAAATCTGCTTCACGCAGCTTGAATTCCATGGAGTTGATGTTGGCCTCTAACAGCTTTTTGTCAATGCCGTTGATAGTAATGTCCTGCAATGTTTTATAAATAACGCTAATAAATTTATCGCGCAGTTCCTTCTCACTACCGCTGGCACGGATAGAGAATACCGGCTGATACATGCTTGAGGTATAGCTGCCGTTGATAATCTGGCCCACACCTGCATCCATCAGTGCACGGCGCAGTGCGGAGGATTCGCTGTCCAGCAATGTGCTTTTCAGCAGGCTCAGAGCCATGCTGGTCTGCATGTCGGTCGCCTTGCCTGTTACGATAGAAAGCTCGTGATATGTTTTGGCAGTGCAGTCCTCCTCTGCCCCAACCGGATAAAAGGCTTCGATATCCGCAGTGCGCGGCAAGGACTGCTGTTCGGCGATGGAGGAATCAACAGTACCGGTTTTCTCGAAGCTGCTCAGATATTCGCTGTCGAGATATTCCAGAGTAGCGTTGATATCCATATCGCCGTATAAATAGATATAGCTGTTTTCCGGGCTGTAATAGGTTCTGTGGAACTGCTCGAATTTTTCCTGAGTCAGCTGCGGAATAGCGTCCGGATAGCCGCCAGATTCAAAGCGGTAGCAGTTGTCGGGGAACAAAGCCTTCATTGCTTCGTTTTCCAGATATGCGTCTGGCGAAGAATACACGCCCTTCATCTCGTTATAAACAACGCCGTTGTAGCTCAGCTCGCCGTCGAGGCTATCCAAATTATAATGCCAGCCCTCCTGACGCAGGGTGTATTTGTTCTGATAGAAGGAAGGATAGAACACAGCGTCCAGATATACGTCCATCAGGTTATGGAAGTCCTTATCGTTGCGGCTGGCAACGGGATACATGGTCTTATCCGGAAAGGTCATAGCGTTCAAAAAGGTGTTCAGAGAACCCTTGACGAGGTCTACGAAGGGCTCCTTTAAGGGATATTTGCGGGAGCCGCAGAGAGAGGAATGCTCTAGAATATGTGCCACACCTGTATCATCTGCAGGCGGAGTTCTGAAGGAAATAGAAAAAACCTTGTTATCGTCATCGTTAGCAAGGTACAAAAGGCGTGCGCCGCTCTTGATATGCTCCATGATATATGCCTGGGAGCTGATTTCATCTACAAATTGTGCTTGTAAAACCTTAAAGCCGTGGTATACGGCATTTATTGCTAAAGTCATTGTTGCCTCCTAAAAATTTACACTGTAATAATTATTATAGCATATTTCAAAAGCTATTGTCTGAAATTCTTGTAAAAACAGTTAGTTGTTGCTAAAAAAGATTATCTCCTTGCCAAAAGCGCTGTTCTTGCCTATAATAATTAGTAGAATAGTCAGAATCTGGAGGGAGTATTCATGGAAGAAGCACGCTTTACACTGCGCATTCATCCTATTATTATGAATAAGATGAAGCATTTGGCAAAGATAAATGGCCGTTCAGTAAATAAGGAAATCGAACAGATTTTGAAATGGGTTATTGATGATTATGAGCGCCAATACGGCAAAATTGAGCTGACCAAGGCGGAAATGCCTGGCTTCAGCACAGGCGCGACGGTTAAGGAAGCGCCGGAGCAGCCTATGGAAATGCTCTTCGGTTTGGATAATAAAAGCAAAAAATAATATGTAGGCTCCCCTGCCCTACGCTATACAAATAATTAAGGCACTACTGCGCTCACAGTAGTGCCTTTAGTGTTTATGCTTATTTTGCTATTGCGTGCTCCTTCAGTTCCAGCTTTTGCTTTTCTTCTACCTCTTTGATGCGGCAGCTGGCGAAAATAGAACCGGAAACGTTATGCCATACGCTGAAGATAGCGCCCGGAAGCGTGGCCAGCGGATTAGCGGCGAAGTTTGCGGTCGCCAGAGCAAGCGCCAGACCGCTGTTTTGCATTGCAACTTCGATAGCAATAGAAGTTTCCTTAGCGTAGGATACCTTCATAAGACGCGCCATGCCCAGGCCCAGTGCCATACCGATGCCGTTGTGCAGGACAACTGCCAGCATTACGATCAGACCGCAGCTCATCAGCTTAGCAGCATTGACAGCAACGATACCATCGATAATGGTTACAATCGCTATAACGGAAACCAACGGCAGAATACCGCCCAGCTTGACGATGGTTTCGTGGAAAAGGCTGTTTAAGATGATACCTGCAAGCACAGGCAGCAGCACAATCTTCACTACGGAGAGTACCATAGCCATAAAGCTTACCTCAACCCAGGAACCTGCTAGCATGTACACCAGCACAGGTGTTACTAGCGGTGCAATCAGAGTCGAAGTGATGGTCATGCCAACGGATAAGGGAACGTCACCCTTAGCGATGTAGGCAATAACGTTGCTGGCAGTACCGCCGGGGCAGCAGCCTACGAGGATAACGCCCAGAGCGATATCAGTATCAAGATTCATCACTACAGCCAGAAAATAGGCTGCCAGGGGCATGATGGTGTATTGCAGGATACAGCCGGAAATAACCTCCTTAGGTCGGGAAAAGACGATTTGGAAGTCCTCGCGCTTGATGGTCAGACCCATTCCGAACATTGCCGTGCCCAGGAAGAGAGCGGTATACTGCGGAATCCACATGAATTCCTGCGGATGGGTAAAGGCAATCGCAGAGGTGATTAAAATCACGACGGCGATGTACTTGGATAACAATCCACTTACCTTGCCAATGATGTTTAAAACGCTGTTTTGCTCGTTCATATTAAATTGCCTCCTTACATGTATGCTGCCCTGGGGCAGTCACGCTGTTAATTGCCTCGAGCAGAAGCAATTACATGGGTATTGTACCACAAAAAGGAGGAAAAATCCATGCCCGGCTTAAAGTATCAGCAGGCCTCCAGCAGGTGCGACACCTTCACCTGCAGCTTATCGGCGATGCGGAACACCAGGTCCATACTCGGGCGCGCGCTGCCGTGCTCGATTTTGCTCAAATACTGCGGAGTAATGCCTATCTGCTCTGCGAGCATTCCCTGCCCCAGCTCCTGCATGATTCTGTAATAACGTATTTTTCTGCCCATTTCTACATACTTTTCGCAATACATATATCATCCACTCCTCTACTTCTTACTGATTATAGCTTACAGTATTTCCGGCATTTCTTCATGTAAAAAAAGGTGCGAAGACAGCCTTGATACTGCTTGCAAAAGTAATGTAAGCATATTCCTTAAAAAGTGCTGACTTTTCAGTGTTACTTTTGCGTTATGCCTTAGCATAATCTTATTATAAAAAATAGGATAGCCAGAAATTGGCTATCCTAAAAAATTTTTTGAGAAACTTTTAGATATTTTTTGCGAAAATGAATTTTGCACTTAATTTACCGGTATTTCCTGTCTGGAAATAACCTCAATCAGCTCGCCTTGGCTTTTAAGCCAGATATCAATGCCCTTGCCGAAAACCTCCGCTTCGATAAGCGTACCGTTTTCGCCCTCCTCTACTACCTTGGCAGTAGGCAGGCGGTCAAGGATGTACTCGTAGCTGCCACCCTTAAACAGGAAGCGCAGGCGCTGCAGATGGCCGCCGTACATAAACTGGATGCGCTTGCGGAACTCGCCCTCTTCAAAGCGTTTGGAATACGGAACGGCAAAATGCGTTTCGGTGACGCTAAAGCTGTTGATTCTGTCAATGCGGTAGATAGTCGGGAAGGGATCGTTTTCTATCTCGAATTTGAGCTCCTCCTTTTCCTTGGGCACAATGAAGCCTGCCAGATAAAAGTAGAATTCGGAGAACATGATGCCTACGGGCTGTAGTCTGCGCTGCACCAGCACGCCGTCGGTACGGCGGTAGTTGATGATTATTTCCAGATGCTCATGCACAGCGCCGCTAAGCTCCCACATTTTCTTAAGAAACTTATCCTTGTGCTGCGGTTCTACATAAAGCAGCTTTTCGTTGCCTATAAGCTCGCTCACACGCTGCTGCTCCGTTTTAGGGATACAGCAGTCAATCAGCTTATCGATAATCGGGTAAAGCTCATTTTTGGTGAAGGCCCTGCTTTCCAGCAGTATTTTGAGCGTGGCGAAAACCTCCTCGTTGGACAGCAGATTGCGTGAGGGCGGTACAAGCTGGTAAGCGCCGAGCTTCTGGTTGTAGACCAAATCCTGCACCAGGCCTGATGCTTCATTCTGCTCATGTAAAAAGGATCGCAGGTCTTCTATGTCGCGCTGAATAGAGCGTAAGGAGCAGCCGAAGCGTTGGGCCTCTTCCTTCTTGTAGAGCATTTTGCCGTCTACCAGGCGCGAATACATATAGAGCAAACGATCCTTTGCGATGCGTAAATCTGTCATTATTAGTTCCTCCCTGCCATGAAATTTGCAAAGCGGCTGATGTAAGAAAATCTCTTTAAGCTTATTATAGCACAATCATTCTCTTAAGCAAACGTTTTGCCACCGGCTATAAGCAAATTTTACCATAGCGGGAGGACACATATTGTCTTTCTCTAAAAATATTTTTGGCTTTTTTATTTATTTTAGAGATAACAGGCTAAAAATTACGCCTGTTCAGTTTTAAGCGCAGGCAGAAAGCCGTCCAGTGCTTCCAGAGCACGTGCTGCAATCTGAGCGTTCTTTTCTCTCTTCTTGCGGATGCGTACAGTGAGCGGCGGAATGAGGCCGAAGTTGATGTTCATCGGCTGGAAGTTTTCAATCGCCGGGTTGCTGATGTAGTTGGCCAGTGCTCCGTGTGCAGTTACGTCGGGGAATTCTACCTTCGGCAGCTCCAATACCGCTCTTGCAGCAGCTAAACCGGCCATCAGTCCGGAGGCTGCCGACTCGACGTAGCCTTCTACGCCTGTCATCTGCCCGGCAAAGTAGAAGCGCTTGTTGCTGCGCAGGTTGAAGTGCTTATCCAGCAGCTGCGGCGAATTCAGATAGGTGTTTTTGTGCATAACGCCGAAACGGACGAACTCTGCGTTCTCCAGACCGGGAATCATGCCGAAAACACGTCTTTGCTCCGGCCATTTGAGATGTGTCTGGAAGCCTACCAGATTATAAAGGGAGGCAGCGGCGTTATCCTGACGCAGCTGCACTACTGCGTAGGCTTCCTTGCCGTTACGCGGGTCAATGAGGCCTACAGGCTTCAGCGGGCCGAAGCGCATGGTGTCCTCGCCTCTTGCAGCCATTTCCTCGATAGGCATGCAGGCTTCAAATACATCATGCTCAAAATCCTTTACGGGAGCGCTTTCCGCATTGCAGAGAGCTTCCCAGAAGGCAACGTATTCCTCCTTTGTGTAGAAGGGGCAGTTGAGGTAGTCGGCGCCGCCCTTGTCGTAGCGTGAGGCACGGTAAACCTTGTCATAGTCCAGGGAATCGGCGGTAACAATCGGTGCTGCGGCATCAAAGAAGTGCAGATAATCAGCCTGCAGCAGCTTTTTGATATCGGCGAAAAGCGCGTCGCTGGTCAGCGGGCCGCTGGCTACGATGACAGTGCCTTCAAGGCTTTCCAGGTCGGTCACCTCTTCGTGGATGACGGTAACTAGCGGATTGGCCTTCACTGCTTCGGTTACGGCAGCGGCAAAGCCGTCGCGGTCAACAGCCAGAGCGCCGCCGGCAGGCACCTGATGCTCGTCAGCCTTTTGCATGATGAGAGAGCCTAAACGGCGCATTTCTTCCTTCAGCAGGCCGACTGCGTTTTCAATATTGCCTGCGCGCAGGGAGTTGCTGCAGACAAGCTCGGCAAAATATGCGGTTTTATGTGCTTCGTCACTTTTTACGGGACGCATTTCGTGCAGGATTACAGGGATACCATGGCGCGTGAGCTGGGTAACGGCTTCGCAGCCTGCCAGGCCCGCACCGATTACATGTACAGGAGAGATAGTCATTTATTCGTTGCTGCCTTTCTTAGTTGTAGTAGTTTTTTTCGTTGCGGTTGTTTTCTTTGCAGTAGCGGTTTTTTTAGCGGTAGTTGTTTTAGTAGCAGTAGTTTTCTTAGCGGTAGTCTTTTTAGCCGCCGTAGTTTTCTTGGTTGCGGTTGTTTTAGCTTCCGTAGTCTTTGCTGCAGCGGTTTTAGAAGCATATACCGGTCTTGCCTTGGAGCATTCCGGGTTGCTGCAGAACTTGCGCTTGCTGCCGTTACGTTCTACGTGTTCTACCATCATATGCTTGCATTCCGGGCATTCCTCGTTAAGCGGCTTATCCCAGGTGGTGTAATCGCAGTCAGGATATCTTTCGCAGCCATAGAATACCTTGCCGGTTTTGCTCTTGCGTTCAAGGATATCGGCGCCGCACTTAGGACATTTAACACCAATCGGGTGCAGAATGGGTTTGGTATTGCGGCATTTGGGGAAGTTGGGGCAAGCCAGGAACTTGCCGAAGCGTCCTTCGCGGATAACCATCATGGTGCCGTCGTTGCACTTGTCGCAGGGAACGTCGGATACCTCGAGCGGGATTTCGACGATAGGAATTGCCACGCCGGCGTGGTCCAGATCCTTTTTGAAGGGACCATAGAATTCGCTGAGAACTTCGTCCTTGGTGTGCTTCTTCTCGGCAACCTCATCCAGCTTTTCCTCCATCTGGGCAGTGAAGCCGATGTTGATGAGTCCCTTAAAATATTCGGTAAGCATATCCACGGTCATAATGCCAAGCTCGGTAACGAGCAGCTTTTTGGCCTCTTTGACAACGTAACCGCGGGTAAGCAGTGTAACGATGGTAGGGGCAAAGGTGCTGGGGCGACCGATGCCCTTCTCCTCCAGCTCCTTGATGAGCGTTGCTTCGGTGAAGTGCGCAGGTGGCTCGGTGAAGTGTTGCTCTGCCGGCATGAGCTTGTAAAGCAGCAGCTTGGTGCCCGGTTCGACGTAAGGAACCTTGGAGTCCTTTTCTTTATCGTCATATTTGCTGTGCAGCTGCAAGAAGCCCGGGAATTTCAGCACGGAGCCTGTTGCGCGCAGCTGGTAGTCAGCAGCATCAATCGTCAGGGTGGTAACGTCATAAACAGCATCCGTCATCTGGCTGGCAACAACGCGGTTCCAGATGAGAGTATACAGCTTCAGCTGGTCGTTGGTGAGGTATTCCTGCATCTCGGCCGGGGTACGCATGACGCTGGTCGGACGAATCGCCTCATGCGCGTCCTGAGCGTTCTTTTTGGTGCTGTAATGGTTTTCCTTCGCTGGGCAGAATTCGCTGCCGAAGTTTTGCTTGATATAGTCGCGGATTTCGCTAATGGCAACCTCTGCCAGACGCACGGAGTCGGTTCTCATGTAGGTAATAAGGCCGACGGAGGTTTTGCCCAGAGATACGCCTTCATAAAGCTGCTGTGCGAGCATCATGGTCTTTTTGGCGCTGAAGTTGAGTTTTTTGTTGGCCTCCTGTTGCATGCTGGAGGTAGTAAACGGCGGTACGGGGTGACGCTTGCGTTCTTTTTTTACTGCGTCGCTTACCATATAATCAGCCTTGGAGAGTGCTTCCTCCGCTGCTTTTGCCTCCTGCTCGTTGTGCAGCTCCAGCTTTTTGCCTTTGTATTTTACTGCTTCCGCTTCAAAGAGCTGGCCCTTGCTGCCTTCACGCAGCTTGGCGCTCAGTGTCCAGTATTCTACCGGCACGAAATCTTCGATTTCACGGTCACGGTCGGCAACAATTTTAGTTGCAACAGACTGTACGCGGCCGGCGCTCAGGCCCTTGCGGATTTTACGCCAGAGCAACGGGCTGAGCTGATAGCCTACGATGCGGTCTAAAATACGGCGTGCCTGCTGTGCATCAACCATATCCATGTCAATGCAGCGCGGATGCTTGATAGCGTCCTTGACAGCAGCAGCGGTAATCTCATGAAATTCAATGCGGCAGGCAGATGTCGGGTCGATGCCCAGAATAAATGCCAGATGCCAGCTGATTGCTTCACCCTCACGGTCAGGGTCAGTTGCCAGTAAAACTTTGTCGGCTTTTTTGGCTTCAGCCTTCAAGGATTTGATTAAATCTCCCTTACCGCGGATATTGATATATTTCGGTTCAAATTCGTTTGCATGCTCCTCGTCCGGCAGAAAGGTTACACCCAGGGTGCTTTTCGGCAGGTCGCGCAGATGTCCCATTGAAGCCTTTACAGTATAGTTTTTGCCTAAAAATTTTTCGATAGTCTTGGATTTCGTAGGTGATTCCACGATAACCAGAGTCTTTGCCATTTATGTTCCTCCTACTTTCGGTAGTAACGCTGCGCCTGGTCTGTAGCCACCAGTCCGGCGGCCTGCAGGTCAAGCAGCTCCATGCTCACGGCAGCAAAAGCGGCTCCGCTCTGCTCCGTCAGCTTTTCTAAAGAAAGCGCTCCTGCCTGCAAAAGTGCAAGCAGCTTCGCTCCTAATTCCGTTGTGACAGGTGCGGGCGCAGGCTTTGGTTCCTGCGGCGCGCAGTCAAATATACTCGGCTGGGTTATGCGGCGGTTCATAGCCTGCTGCCAGCTTCTTTTATCGTCTAAAATATCCTGTGGCATATCCACCAGCTTGGCACCGGTGCGGATAAGCTCATGACAGCCTATGCTGCTGCCGTCGAAAATATTCCCCGGTACGCAATACACCTCGCGTCCCTCATCGGCAGCGATATTTGCCGTAATTACAGCGCCGCTGCGTTTGCCTGCCTCTGCAACCAGCACGGCCTGCGACAGACCGACGATGATGCGGTTGCGCGCAGGAAAATTGGCCGCTGCGGGCGGAACTCCCGGCGGATATTCCGTCACCAGTGCGCCATGCTCGGCAATGCGGGCAAACAGCTTGGCGTTTTCGGACGGATAGACAATATCCAGACCGCAGCCCAGAACTGCCACCGTCACACCTCCGGCCTGCAAGCAGGCCTCGTGCGCCGCCGTATCAATGCCCTTGGCACCGCCGCTGATAATGGGTATGCCCTCACGCGTCATAGCCTGTGCAAAGCAGGCAGCAGCACGCACACCGTATTCCGTGCAGCGTCGTGAGCCGACGATGGCCAAAGCATAATTTGCCTGCGGCAGCTCGCCCTTGACGTACAAAACTAAGGGCTTGTCGCTCAAGTTCTGCAGGCTCTGCGGATAGGCAGCATCGTTATAGGCCAGTATCTGCACGCCGTTATGACGGCAGAAGTAATCCAGCCTTTGCGGCAGACGCGCATCACGGTTGCTGATAAAGTTTTGCACTGCTCGCGGCGTACAGAGCCCTGTTGCCGTGAGCGTGGCGGCGCTCGCTTCAAAAACAGCGCGGGCACTGCCCAAAGCGTTAATCAGATCAGGTATTCTGCTGCGTCCCAAACCGGGGACAACAGCGCAGACAGCGGCAAGATATAAGGTATCCATAAGGTCACACTCCTCCTGTAATACATACATTATTATGCAGTCAGAGCGGAACTTCATGCCACAGCCTTCATAATATGCGATTTTCTTACATTATAATGATGAAATTCGTATTGGTCAAGTAAATTAATCATATAATGGAAGAAATTGTCAGCAAAATACGGGGAATTTTATTCACGAAAATGCACAAAAATCGGCCTATATACAGCAAAAGGACTCCCTCATACGAAGGAGTCCGAAAATTATTTTTGCAGTCTTTGCATAACGTAATCGACAATCTGCTGTGCTGCCAAAGGATGGGCATGCTCGCTGCAGGCTGCTGCCTCACGCGGGCTTACCGTGCTGTTTTTGATATGCTGCACCAGCTCGTCGGTAGAGCGTGCCACCAGAGCGCCGCAATACTGCTGCAGGAATGCGGCGTTGCCCTCCTCCTGCCCCGGTAGCGGCTTGTAGATTAAAAGGTCCAGTCCGCTCGCCAGCACCTCGGCAGAGGTCAGACCGCCAGCCTTGGTAATAATCATATCAGCGCCGGCCATGAGCTGCGGTACGTCCTCACGGAAGCCGTAGATTTCGGCCGTTGCGCCGTATTTGGCTTGCAGCTGTGCCGCCAACGCCTCGTTGTGGCCTGTGACAGCAACAACGCGCAGGTTTTTCAGAGCGGCGCGCTGCAGTGCCGTGATTATCTCGGACATCGGCAGCAGGCCCTCGCCCCCGCCCATCAAAAGGCAGACGCGTTCGTTTTCGTCCCAGCCGAAGAACTCGCGGCATTTTTGCTTATCATGCTTAATCATAAACTGCTGGCGCACGGGAATGCCCGTAGCCTGAATGTCGGCAGTAGTAGTGAGCTTATCACGCAGCAGCTCGTCGGCGATAAAGTAGGTATCCACGCCGTCGCAAACCCACCAGCGGTGAATCGTAAAGTCGGTCACTACGGCGCCGAGCCAAAGGTCAGGATGCTGCTTTTTGTAATACCCGATAATACCTGCGGGTGTAGCGTGCGTAGCGATTACGGCATCGGGTTGTACGCTGCGCAGGTAGTTGCCGCCTAAGCGTGCCAACAGGCGGTTTAAAAGCTCACGCAGCCACAGGGAGCCGCCCTGCTTGTTGCCCCAGCTGTAGGCAAGCTTGTAAAGCCAGGGGCAGCATTTTAAAATCCACAGGTAGGTGCCTAAAAAGGCCTTGCCCAGAAACCGCGGGAAGAAGTCGAAGATGTTGCCGTGGATGACCTCAACCTCCGGACGGTCGGTGAAGGCCTGCTCCAATGCTTCGGCTGCCAGCCTGTGTCCGGAGCCTATGGGTGCCGAAAGCAGGAGCACAGTATATTTTTTTCGTATTTCGTGCATATGTATCACCATCTATATTGTATCGGAAATATAGCTAATCGGAATTTTTTTGCGAAAAAGGCTTGCTATCATAGCCTTTATATTGTATCATATTTTTAACTACAATCAATAGTTAATGTTCTCGCAAAGAGTAAAATTCGTGAGAAATTTTTGGGAGGCTCGTCAAATGACTACAAGAAGACCTGTTGAAAGCTTTAGCTTTCCTGTAGAAAAAATTAAAGAAGGTTATTATACTGATGCATATTTTATGCGTTCCGAAGAAATCTTAAACGGTGATAATTATCATCCGCGCGTGCTGATGCAGGTGTTCGCCCGTGACCATGTTGTTGTTTGCGGTACCGACGAGGTCATTGCTCTGATCCGTCAATGCGCTTTCCATCCGGAAACTATCGAAATTCATTCCCTGCGTGACGGCGAAGAGGTTGATGAATGGGAAACCGTTATGACTATCGAAGGCGATTATGCTGACTTTGCGCATCTGGAAACCATCTATCTGGGCATTTTGGCACGCCAGAGCCGCATTGCTACCAATGTTCGCCGCGTAGTGAAGGCTGCCAACGGCAAGCCGGTGCTTTTCTTCCCTGCACGCTATGATATTTACCAGACTCAGGAGTCCGACGGCTATGCAGCTTTAGTTGGCGGCATCCACGGCTTCTCTACCGATGCCAATGCGCTGGCAGCAGGCGGCAAGGGCCTGGGCACTATCCCCCATGCATTGATTGCTTCCTATAAGGGTGACACTGTCGCTGCTACCGAAGCCTTTGATAAATATGTTGACCCGTCTATCGCACGTATCGCTCTGGTTGACTTTGACAACGACTGCGTAAACACTTCTCTGGCTGTTGCCCGCAAGTTGGGCAAAAAGCTCGCAGGTGTACGTCTGGATACCTCCGGCAGCATGGTTGACAAGAGCCTGTGGACTCAGATTGGTACCTTTAAACCGACCGGTGTTTGCAAGGAGCTTGTTTGCAATGTTCGCCGTGCGCTGGATGCCGAAGGCTTCAACCACGTTAAGATTATCGCTTCCGGCGGCTTTGACGCTGAGCGCGTAGCAGCGTTTGAGGAAATGGGCGTGCCTGTTGATACCTATGCAGTAGGTTCTTCCTTCTTCGACGGCAATATCAACTATACTGCTGATATCGTTAAGGTTGACGGCAAGGACTGCGCTAAGGCAGGCCGCAAATACAATCCTAACCCCAAAATGGAGCTTGTGAAATAATTTGCAACAATGAGGTTGCAGTGCGAAAGTGCTGCAGCCTTTTTTGCTATCCAAGCTAAGCATGTACCATGTTGAACTAAAAGTTATTTAAAAATCTAGCTAGAACTACAACGTAAAAACAGGAGAATATAGTGTCGTGAAGGGAATAAAAATTACAGCGAATGAGTGTCTGGAACCACAGAAGGGGCGCAATGTCTGAGCGCTACGCCTGATTTTTATAGTAGTATTTGTCAGTATAGCGCGAGTTTTGCGCCGCTTCGTCTTGGTTCCACACGAAATGAGTGGCCGTAATTTTTACTGACCGTAAGGACACTGTATTCTCCGAATAGAACATTCTTCGTAATACTTAATCCAATTTCTTATATATGTAAAGGAGACATCACCATGTCATTGAATACAACTCCCGCTGCCGAGCGTATCCACATCGGTATTTTCGGTAAGCGTAACGCCGGCAAGTCCAGCCTGATCAACGCCATCACCAGTCAGGAGCTTGCCATTGTCAGCGAACAAAAGGGCACTACTACCGACCCTGTATATAAGGCTATGGAGCTTTTGCCCCTCGGCCCGGTGATGATTATCGACACCCCCGGCCTCGACGATGAGGGTGAGCTTGGCGCGCAGCGCATAGCCAAGGCACAGCAGGTGCTCGGTAAGTGCGACATCGCTCTGCTCGTTGTAGATGCCAGCGTAGGCCTCAGCGAGGCGGATAAAGCACTGTGGCAGCAACTGCAGGCGAAAAAGCTCCCCTCCATCCTCGTATTGAATAAGGTAGAGCTTTTGAACGAAATGCGCCAGGCACTGCTCACCATGGAGGCCATGAAGCTCACGAAGCAATGCTTCCTCGTCAGCGCCCTTGCCAACCGCAACATCAACGAGCTGAAGGAGGCTATCGCCGCCCTGCGTCCGCATGAGGCAGAACGCCAGCTGCTCGGCGATCTGATTAAGCCCTGCGACATCGTAGTGCTGGTAACGCCGATTGACAGCGCCGCCCCCAAGGGCAGGCTCATCCTGCCGCAGCAGCAGGTACTGCGCAACGTGCTCGACAACAAGGGCATCGCCGTAACCGTACAGGAAAGCGAACTGGCGGAAGCACTGGCACGCCTTGCCTTCCCGCCCAAGCTCGTCGTAACCGACAGTCAGGCCTTCGGCGCAGTCAGCAAAATCGTTCCGCCCACTGTTCCGCTCACCTCCTTCTCCATCCTCATGGCGCGCTACAAGGGCACGCTCAGTTCAGCCGTAGAGGCTGTGCGTGTGCTCGATACGCTACAGGACGGCGATAAGGTGCTCATCAGCGAGGGCTGCACACACCACCGCCAATGTCAGGACATCGGCACAGTAAAGCTTCCCGGCTGGATTCGCAGCTTCACCAAAGCTGAGCCTGAATTCTGCTTCAGCAGCGGCACGGAATTCCCCGAGGATTTGTCACAATATAAGCTTGTAGTGCATTGCGGCGGCTGCATGCTCAACGAACGCGAAATGCAAAGCCGCAGCGAGCGTGCTGCAGCGCAGAATGTGCCCATGACTAACTATGGCATTGCCATTGCCTATATGCACGGCATTTTAAAGCGCAGCGTTGCTCCCCTGCCGGATATCGCCAAGCTGCTGGAGTAAAGCAGCTGAACAGGAGAAAGTGAGGGTATGAACCATGCACAGCTTTTTATATTATTACCTGATCTTCATCAACTGCACCGCCTTTGTCGTCTACGGTGCGGATAAAGCCTTCGCCAAGCTGCATAGCTGGCGTGTGCCGGAAATGGTGCTGCTGGTTTTGGCAGCGCTCGGCGGCAGCGCAGGCGCATTTATTGCCATGCAGCTTTTCCGCCACAAGACACAGCATTTGAAATTCATCTTCGGCGTACCGCTCATCTTCTTCCTGCAGGTAGCACTCATCAGCTATTTTTTCTATAAGGGCTGAGCGCTCACTAAAAACCGTACAAAACCGTACAACCCCTTGCTGCATAAGGCTTTGGGGCTGTACGGTTTTTGTGTTGTGTACGGTATTATTTTTTTTAATCTGTCGCACAGAGGCAGTAACTCCTCCAGACGTGTGACGATGCGTTTTTGCCCTGCGAGCGGAGGGAGAGGAAAAACGCAAGTAGGTAGCAATTTTTTCTTCACCATCACATATCTATCATACTATTTCTTGATATCATAATAATTTTACAGATTAATAAGCAGTTGCTTTAACGGAAATAACCGTTAAGGTGACAGCTTTTTTTGTAGACTTAATGTCCCAGTTAACGTAAGAAAGTCATTAATTATATGTTACTTATTTCCCGTTGCTAAATATACAACAATTTTTATAATATAAAGCGAGGTGATGAAATGAACGAAAATGATTTTTTGAAAAAGTTTGGACAAAGAATTAAAGAGTTAAGAATAGAAACTGGATTAAGCCAAGAAAAGTTCGCCTTAAAAATAGAAATGGACAGAACATATTTTTCTTCAGTTGAAGCTGGAAGAAGAAATATTTCCATTTGCAATATAAAAAAAATTACAGATGGTCTTGGAATTTCATTATCCGATTTTTTTGAAAATATTAATTAGTTAGGAGGTATCTTATGGCACAAGACGAAAAAATATGGCATCCTAGATTTATACAATACATGAAAAAAATTATAAATCATCCCAACTACAAAGGATTGCCTATAAAAAAGAAGCCTGATGGCACTTATGCATGGATTGCAACAGCCAAATCAGAGATAGGAAAACAAAGAATAGAATGGTGTGTCAACAAAGCACACGATCTCGGATTAATATCAGATTATACCCCTTATCCAGGAATATTTGCTGATTTAATGTTAGAAATTCATCCAACAAAGTGGAAAGTATGTCAAATATGCGGAAAAGAAATGTCTTTATATTATCATTACCCAAATGCTAATTTTCTCAAAGTACTGAACAAAACCTTTAACAGTAATTTTGCTGACTGTGATCACATTTTTGATATTTGGGATATGTTAATCTCCCAAGGCGTTAGAAAAGTTGACATTTCAAAATTTCTTATCCAGAAAGGTAATCTTGACCTTGATCCCAACAGCTCAACAAAAGATGAGATAATTGATGCGTTAGAGTATGCTTGCCGAAAAGGCGACAAAAAATGCCTAGGTCCGGGAGCAATGTCGAACTTTCCAGATCGATATGATGGATTCCATACATACAACCGTTGCTGTAGAGCCACTCAGGACAAAGGTCGTTCTAAAGAGAACTTAAAATCATACACAAAAGATAGACGTGCCTATGAATATTGGAGTGACGGTAATATTCATGCTGCAAATCAATTTATGGGCAGTTCTTTCTTTGATGGTACATCTGCCGACCATATCGGACCTATATCTCTTGGTTTTGTACATGATTCACGTTATCTTCAGCCTATGCCCGGTGGAGATAATTCATCAAAAAGAGATCGTTTGCAAGTAATAGATATTGAAAGCATCATTGAAACTCAGAATAGAACAGGAATATATCCTATATCATGGCAATCTAAAATAATCTGGGAATATATTCGTGCAAACTATAAAACCAATCAAGATAAAGTGCCTACAACTTATAGAGATGCTCTCAAGCAAAACATGGCGAATTTCATGTATATTCTTTTGAATATCCTTGACTCATGCCCAGAACATGGAGAAGATTTCTTAACAAAGGCATATCTTGAACCTAATTATGAGTATTTTAGATTCTCATATAAGTTCAATGAGAAAGGTGAAATTATATCTAAAGAGCCACGTCATTATACCGACAGAAACCAAAACGAAACCGACAGATATAAGCGCATTGCAATTAATTCTGTTTATGACTACAGTGAAAAAGATAATCGTCACAACAATAATGACTTGACTAAAAGCGAAAAAGATAGTCTTAAGTCTATTTGTCGTTCGATTGAAGATGGAATTAGTATTTCCGAGGGCAAAAACCTCGTGAAGGGATTAATTGAAACAATAGAAAATCGCCTCATCAGCAAATTATAAAAATTAAGCGGATAGACCAGATTGGACTATCCGCTATTTTTTGTTTATACAAAATCTAATGTTAATTGTACAAATTCCTCTTCCATATGACTTTGCATGTAACTTTTCACCTTGGGAGATGGTGTCTTTTTCAGCACATACTCTTCATAAGAAATTTTTCCTTTAAAAAATTGAAGGATGTCAGATTCTTCACAATCGATATATTGAGCAGTTTCACTACACTCCACATTTTCTAAGTCTACGATTGTATCTCGAGCTGTAACTTGTCTTTCATCCTCAACCGTAATAGCTGAAGGGAACAACTCCCCTGGCATAATACTTAAATCATTTCTTGTACAGATAATGATTACCCTCTTCCTTTTCTGTGGTACACCATAATCGTTTGCCATCAACGTTCTTCCTTCAGTATTATAGCCTAATTCAGAAAATAATTGATGAACCTCTCTATATGTTTTTCCACCTTGATAACTTAGTAATCCTTCAACATTTTCAAAAACAATAACTTTAGGATTCACTCTTTTTACAATAGCTACAAATTCTCGGAAGAGCTGATTTCTTGGATCATCATCTGCTCGAAATCCTGCCATAGAAAATCCTTGGCATGGTGGACCGCCACATATAATATCTGCTTGACCTTCTAATGCAGCTTTTTCAATTATATCTTTTGTTTCAACGGCTGTGATATCTCCACATAAAACTGGTATCTCTGGATTATTTATTTTAAGTGTAGTACAAGCACTTTCTTCGATATCATTACTTAAAAGTGATGATATTCCTGCCGCTTTAAATCCTGCAGTCATTCCACCTGCCCCACAAAATAAATCAATTGACTTACTACATCCAGTTTTATTTTTTATTTCTCTAGCAATTTGATATGCCAGTAATGTTGGTACAGCATTTCCAACTTGTTTCAACAACTGTGTTTTATTGCCAAAAAAGTAATAATTGTCTGGGAAAGTTTGAAAACGAGCCGCTTCTCTTACGGACAAAACTCTTTCATGCATTGGATGTACATAAGTTCCGTTACCCGGTCGATTGAAATATGTTGTTATAGTATAACTTGGTTTATCATAGTCAATTCGACCATATAAAGTTGTTCTACCACCGGTTTCTGTGATTCTTTTAAGTCGTTTAGATTTTACTACTGTTTCCATTGGTATATCTTTCCAACTGCCACCTTGTGGAACGGATTTTATCATTTCTAAATCCAAGTCACTCAGTTTGAAAGTTGTATGATTTAAAAGATATCCCTTATTTAAAGATATATACTTACTCGTTATTCCCTTTGCAACATTCACATTAAATTTATCAAGCCCATCTAAAAATACGTCTATTTTTAGTTTGCCTAAAAGAATCTGATTTGCATTTTCTTCTGACAAATTCGGTAAAATATGTCTGATTGCTAATAGATATTCAACAACAAACGTATTGAAATCCATTTTATTTTCACCTTCCTTCTCACTTAACCCATATGCCTTCATAGACAATTCTTCAATTTCTTCAATCAACTTTTCATTATTTGATTGAAGTAGTTCTTGAACCTTATGTGATATTTTACATAATAAATTTGAGTTGATTGGTACTGGAAAGCTATCAATTTCATAATTATTCACATGATTATTACTGCTTGTAAGTTTAAATAACCAATTTATACACTTTGAATTGAATAATCCCAAGAGTGCGAAAATGTCTAACCCATAATCATTTGTACCAACTGAGATAAAATTACATGAGTTTCCTAGGACATATCCAGCTGGAATGTATGCAAATGTTACCCTTCGCTCTTTATTCATATTAGCTATTTGTTGACAAATTATTCTTTCCTTATCTATGTATTTTTTCTTCTTTGTTGATTCTACAAATTCCGAAAGTACCGAATCACTCTCTGCACTATCAATCAAATTATAGAAACCAATATTTCTTCCTCTTATTAATGGATACTCTGTTTGTGTACTTGTTATAAAGCCTTTACCTGCTGTTAAATCGAGTTCCCCTCTAAAATTCATTATAAAGTCTAAATTCTTGACTACAGGAAAGGTTCTCAACTTTCTTAGTGTTTCGTATTCACGCTCGGATACCGTAATTATTGAATTGCCTGTATTTTCATTCAGTATATCTTTTAGCTGAACACATGTAATTTCATTTGGGTTCTTACAATAATCTTTTGTGATTCTAACTGTATCAATTGGGTCACCTTTAGAAATCAGCATGGTACATAATGCCTGCTGTGCATCAATATATCCACTTCCTTCAGAAATCACCTTTACAGATAATAATGAACTATCACATAAGATATGTGTTCTCAGCCTTTCACACGTTTTATCAGATAAAATTGATGATGGAATCAATAAACTAACAAATGCATCTTCGTTTGCATATCTGTCAATAATTTCTTCAACAAATAGTTTGTACAGATTAAGAACCCCAACCGTAGCATATTTAAAAGTTTTACTCACAATCTTAGAGATTGATGAATACTTCTTCTTATCGATTTCATAATCCTCTTCATGACTATAATGTCCTTTTTCTGCCTTTAAATTCTTATATGGTGGGTTTGTAGCAACAATATCAAATCCTTTTTTAACTATTTTTTTGTCAAAAACTCTATTCAATGGAATGTATTCAAGTTTCTCTGCTGTCACATCTATAAGTAGCCCCGTACCAATGTGTTCATTAAAGTATTTATCATCTAAAATGATATTCCAACACTCTAGTGCGACTACCTGAAGTGAACTTTTATATTGTTTTAAAGCACTTTCATTTATATCTGATACATAAATATTATCTAATAATGTTAATACTTCATCTTGATTCACAAAAGGTTTTACTGCCTTCAAATATGAAAAAACGAAATTTCCTGTCCCAACGCATGGCTCGAAAAATGTATAGTCGCAAATTCTTTTTTTGTTCAAATCAAGTGCAGAAATAAGTTCTTGCATCATTATATCTGTCAGTTTAAGATCAGTATAATAGCTGCCCGTTCTTTTCCTTTCTAATGGATCCATTTCTGTTTCAATTTTTCTACTTGTAACACGTAATGTATCCCACAATTCTTTACTAATTGTTTCTTTCATACAGACTCCTTTATGATTTACATATTTATTCGCTTTTAATATCTGAAAATCATGAGATATAACTTTTCCTGTCAACTCTAAATGTTTCTCTAAATATTCTTTCAGAAGCAAAATCGTGGCGGATATTCTGCTTGGTATAGTCAATAATATCCTCCTGACGCATCAGATTGCCGTTGACATCGTAAACTGCCACTACCTTGCTGACAACGCTCACACGACAGCCTCTGGCATCTACATTCCCCTTTAGCAGGCACAAGCATTTGCTCATGCGTAAGAAATATAGTTAATATTATATATTTCGCTATAAACAGCAAATATCCTGCCGTAAAGCAATAAAACCGTACAAACCCTTGCTGCATAAGGCTTTGAGGCTGTACGGTTTTTGTGTTGTGTACGGTATTTAGCTGTTTAGACCTTCTCCAGTAAATCCTCGATATTACAATAAAGCTGTTTGGCTATTCTGGCAAGCGTTTCTGCCTGCGCGCGGTTAATATTCTTCTGTCGCTGCTCATACTGCTGCACAGTGCGCAGCGGAACCTCTGCCAGCTCCGCCAGCTCCCTTTGCGTCAGCTCTGCCCTCTGGCGCAACAGCTTCAGGTTCGTGCCCTTTTTCGCTTCTTTATAAAGCTCCGTCATCTTCTCCGTAAAATGGCGGATATCCATCTCGTGATAAGGATTGTACAGGCTCTGCACAGTTTTGATAGGAACGTAACGGTTAATCTCCGCAAAGCTCAGCG
>ERZ791840.158-NODE-158-length-52010-cov-4.495717_pt1 | contig 52010 bp, 46 predicted proteins | sample MGYA00510291_ERZ791840 | MGnify/ENA primary metagenome ERZ791840 (study PRJEB30046, sample SAMN00715256) | human gut metagenome | study: EMG produced TPA metagenomics assembly of the A metagenome-wide association study of gut microbiota in type 2... | reverse complement strand
TTACGTGCCTTTTGAATTTTATCTATAATCACGCCAAAAGCCTTGGCACTCATTTGATAAATTTTGTCCAAGGTATTGTCGATATTTTCTTGATTATAACCATTTTCTTTAATGATTTTTTTGGTTTTATATGCGAGAGCTGGGCCGAGATGTTCCTGGGGAGTACGGTTAAAAAATTCAGCCATATTTTCGTCTCCTGCTGCAGCTGCTAAATTTCGTTGCGCTTTTAAAGTTTTACAGGATACAACTTTATCTATTCCATGATTTTTATACTCAGCATTAATCATATCCTCCCAACTCTGCCGTATTTTTTTTAGGTTATTAGCAATTTCAGTGCGACTACCTGATAATGCTCTATCTTTTTGATATCCACCATTCTGAGGATTTTTTGAGTTAGATCTCTTGAAAAATTTAGATGGTGATTTGGCTTTTGCCATTCCATCATCTACAACTCGCTCACAAAACATTATATGTGCATGGATTTGTTCTTCATCGTCATCGAACGTAGCAGGTTTGCTATGTATAGCATATGCCCATACTTTATTATTTCCGATATGTTTACTAACAAAATCGTTTACCAATTTTTGGTTTTCTTCATGCGTTAGTTCATTTGGTAAAGCTATTTCGAACTCTGTATAAGCTCTGCCATTAGCCCGTTCGTACCTATCAGCACACGCAAAAAAGGCAGATGCAGACATGGCCCAACGCGGGAGATTTGCATCTTTATAGACTAGCTCTTCCGCACGTTTTCCCCCGCTGTAGCGTCCCTCACGCAATATGTAATCTGCGTGCTGCTCTGCAGTACCCACTTTTCCATTTTTAAGGCTTAAATGATAGGTTGCCATGTCTGTGTTATCTCCATAAAAACAAAAAATCCTTAAGCAATTCAACAGGCGATGCCTGTATTTGATGAGGGACTGTTAGTCCTCATCCTCCTTGCTTAAGGATTGTGTTTTATTTTATTATTTTAGAATCCTCGCACTGCGTTTCCACCAAGGCGTAGCCTTGGTATTGGAAACGCGGAAGTGCGCCTAACGCTTCGCGTCAGGAAGAGAACGTAAATTTCGTTACTCTCTTAGCTTATTTTAACACAATCGTTTGCTCATTTCAAGGGATTTTAGAATATCGTTGCATGAAAAAAGCCCTAGTTTTATATTAGCCAGGGCTTATAATAGGTTGCTTTTTTATAGCTGCTTATTCGTTGTCTTTATCATCCTGAAAGTATTTTCTTATGATTGCTTCATCGATATCTTTATCATGTTCATTCAAACGATTGGTGATATCTTCAGCAATTATTGCTGCGTATTCTTCAGGAAATCTCATTTTTGGTTCTAAAGCTTCTTTGATTTTGGTTTCATTATAGAAGATATTTTTACCAATGCGACAATTTACTTCCCAATTTGGGATTACCATATGCCATGTTCTTCCGAATGTGTTTTCAGAACTGCATACAAGTATGCAATCAAATTGATAACCTCCGATACTTGCATCAATGTTAATTAAATGGTCTATTTCTTCTCTTATTTTGATTTTTTTTATTTTGATGTTTGTTTTCATTTTTTCTCCTTTGCTTTTAAAACTCGATTAAATGTTGTATTGCTGGAAAAGATGCATCATGTTTGTATAGAATATACAAATTAAGTCAGCAAGAATAAGAAGCATTATTATAGATTCGATACGATCATTTTTGAAATTATAAAAAATTCCTATTCCGGATATGATTATGAGTATCGATTGAAGTATTAACGAGCCGATTGTTATATATAAAGGAAATAGTCCCGTTATTCCTGGTGTTATTAGTATTACGAATAATACTATTATAAGAAGGAAGGTGTCACTCGTCATAATTTTTTTCTCCTTTGCTTTTAAATGTTGTGTTTTGGATGATTGGATTTTTTGTTAATCTGCCTAAAAAGAGTAATTTTGTTCATGATTATAATTCTCCTTTCTTAAAAATTATTCTTTCATTATTTCTTCCCACTTTGATGCTGCTGATTCTTCCATGCTTTCTATTACATGGGCGTAGGTTTTTAAAGTAAATTCTACTGTTGAATGGCCTAGTCTTTTGGAGATTACTTTTATGTTTACACCATTTTCCAGCAAAAGGGTTGCATGGGTATGTCTCATGCAGTGGATTCTAAAGTTTTCAGGTAAGGATGCTTTTTTTATCATACGGTACCAATAATATTCCCTGAAGTTATTTGGTTCTAATTTTTTACCTGTACCGGATGTAAATACCAAATCATTTTCTTTATGAAAATATTCCTGGTGGTTTTCTTGAAAGCTATTCTGAAATTCTTTGAACTCTTTAAGTTTGTTTATTGTTTCTGAGTCTAATGTTATTTTCCGATAGCTGTTTTCTGTTTTCAATACCCATTTTACTTGCAGATAATGTTCATTAAAATTTATGTCATTCCATTTTAAGCTGCATATTTCTGATATTCGCATTCCCGAAGCAAATCCAAGACTTACCAAAGCGTAGAATTCTTGCTTATAGTATTTTCGTTCACGGTCGAATTTTTTATTTGAATACTGATCAAAGTACTTTCCTTGTTTAATTATTTCAAGGAAGTTATGAATACCTTTACAGTCCAATACAACAATTGAGTCTTTAGGAACTTTAAATGGTCTGACTTTAAGTACAGGATTACTTTTTATCAAATCGTTTTCCATAGCACTTTTAAGAACCATACCTAAGACTCTTCGAAAGGAGTTAACAGTTCTTGCTGCTAACTTTTTGTGGTTTTTATTTCCAAAGTATCTTAAATTACGTAGCAGCTCTTGTACTTTGATTGGTGTTATGAGATTCAGTTTTTCTTTTCCAAAGTCATATTGTATAATATGCTCATTATCTGTTTGTATGTTACAAGTAAAGTGTATATATTTTAGGATATGGGTATACCATATGAAGGTATTTTCGGATACCATTGGCTGTGCTACTACGTTTAGCCATTTTTCTACCCAGACTTCTAAATTCATACCAGGTTCTATGGCTTTATTTTTCAGCTCTTCTGTAAAATCTTCTATTTTTTCTCTTAAAGTTTTTTGAGTTAATGCAGAGATCCATTTTTTCTTTTTTTCGCCTTGTTCATTATTATATGTACCTACCCATACCCAACGTTTTCTTTTCTCCAAATAGAATATACTTCCTGCATTGCTTTTATTGTTCATTATACTCACCAAATTCTTTTTCTATCCATTTCATCGGTATAAGGAATTTTCTTCCTATTTTTTTTGCAGGTATGTTACCTGCCCAGATCTGTTTGTATATGGTCATACGGTTTATTGTATTAGATCCAAGAAATTCCAGAAGCTGGTTGATTGTTAAAAATTTAGGTTTTCTTTTTGCCATTGTTGTTTTCTCCTTAGAATTGATCCATGAGTATATCAATGAATTTTTGCTCTTTCAAAATCCTTATATATAATTTGATATATCCGGTACTGGTCATAAGTTGTTCATAGTCACTTAATGAGCTTAGGATTTGGTACGCGAAATTGCTCTTATCTGGATAATTCATTAAGATTTTTTCATACAGATTTTGTTGTTGCTTTTTGCTCATATTTGTTATTTTATTAAGAATTCTTTCATCGTATGTTTCTTTAGGTTTAGGAGTTTCTAGTTGTTCCGGTTTATCGGGAGCTTCAATGGTATTATTTTTTATTTTTTCTTGTTTATTGATTAGTTCTGGATCACACCATCCTTTTTTTAATGCATTGGCTGCGTAACGTTTTAATGTGGTTTTTATTTTTTCATGTTCATATTGATATTTTACGTATTCGTAGATTTCTATTAATTTTTCTTCTCCATATTCTCTAATACAGTTATCAATCTCAAATAATCCATTGTTTGAGGTGTATTGGAAGAAATCATATGCTACGCGTCCCTGGTCAGTAAGTTTTTCTTTTATCAGATTAAGCGAAATTACTGGTACGATTTTGGGTTCTTTTCGTGTAATTGTAAATTGTATTCCAGTTATTTTTCTGTTATTTTTTATCGTTTCTATTGAAAGTCTAATATTGCAGAAATTTTCTTTGTTATAATTTTCTTCATTAATATCTTTCAATATCGGTTTAAGGACATTATTTTTAAAGTCGGTATATCTTTCATATTTCTTCGCTACATGAAACATTTCCTTAGTTTCTTCGAAGCTTAGAGTAAATATTGCTTCATTTTCATTTTTTAATTTATCCAAAAGGAACTCATAAAATTTAAATGTATTGACATTTTTGAAGTTAATGATGTTAATAAGTTCGTAGTCTATTCCTTTGCCAACGTAGTACGGTAAAACTAATGGGGATATTTGAAAGTACATATTCCCGTTTTTTACATAACTGTTATTTATCAGTGATGCTGTCGGTCTTGTTTTACCTGGTAAGAAAAATCCTGTATATTGCAGTTCTTCTCGTGCATCAGCTAAATTAGTAAAGCAGTTATCATTTTTGTAATTGAATACTTCGCAGAAAGTTTTTGTGTTTATCGACGTTTCTATATTGGTGTATAGAGAAAGATCTTCAAGGTTAGTACAGTTGCCTTCAGCGATATTCGAAGCTATTGCTCTTATAATTTTTTCGGCCAGGACGCTTAGCTTCATTTTTGATACTAATCTGTCTACAGTAATATAGACTGGGTTTGTTTTTTTAAGTTCTTTGTCGATAGTAAGCATTTTTTCTTTTGCTATTTTTTGTTCTGTCATTATAATTTTTCCTTTCTGATTACATTTATTTTAAGACCTATAACTTTTTGGTTATCTTTGATTTCTTCAAGATAAACTCGTAAACCATATTTATTTTTTGATAAAGAGTCATTAATATCGTTCATTACCGGATTAATTACCTTGTTTTTCAGCGAAGAATAACGTAAATAGTTTTTATTGCTAAGGGAACATGTTTTTTTGAATTCTTTTAGGGTTAACTCTACTGTTTCGAAATTCTCGTTTTTTAATTGGTATATCAGATAGTCATAAAAAGGAAATGTTGCTTTACATTTAAAATCAATTATGCTTTTTAATTTGTATTTATATCCAGTTTTTCTTATATTATCTAGCAACTTATTAGAAAATGTTATTTCAGTTTTTCTGTTTTCTTTGTTTTTGTAATCTATCAATATTTGTTTTTCAAGCAAAGAGTTTAGTATTTGCTTTTCTTTTGTTACTGTATTGCCTTGGTAATGGTATAGATATTCAAATTCTTCAAAATCAATGATTTGTTTTTCGCTTTTAGAATTGTTTTTAGTAATCAAATAATAAACAAATTTCCATTCCGCTAAAGTCAAATCTCCTAATTTAAATCTGTTTACGATTGCATTGATTTCAAAGTCATTAGTATTGATATTTTGAGGGATTTTTTTTTGGTTTTTGGGATAAATTATTTCTGCTTTTCCAGTTAGAATCTTGTTTTGCAATTCTAGATCAACATTGATTTCATCGTTATTATTATGCAAACCATCATAAGAGAAATAGTATGTTTGATTTCCGTGGTTATTGATATCTTTACCCTTTACTCTAAATAAAGTATATAATTTTATATTTAATATTTGAGTAACAATTAGTGGTATATAATTTTTCATCTAAATTTCTCCTTTGTAGATATTTTTAATATTCTTTTTTGTTCCAGGAAACTGTGAGGATTTATCAGTGATTGTTTTAGGGTATTATCTTTGATTTGCTGTAATATGAGACTAAACCTGTGAGAAAAAAACACTCGAACTTTGAGAAAAAGTCACTGAACTGTGAGAAAAAAACACCTAACTGTGAGGAAAAAACACTGAACTTGTGAGGAAAAGTCAGTGAAATATATTTTGAAAACTTAATCGTTTTTTTAAATCACTTTGTTATGCTAAACTTATTTGTTTTTATAATTTGATTTCAAAGAGTTATCCACAGTTTTCAAATCGCCCTCTAGTAGTAGTATTTATATATATACTACTACCTTACTTAGTCTTAAGTTTATTAGTATATGGCTGCCATTTTTATTATTCTTGCTTTTGGGTGGCAGTTATTTATTTTATTCGGATTTAGGCTAAAATGATTTCAAATATTGCTCATATTAGCTTTTTTAGGGTTTTGTAGTCTGGATTTTTTCTTGATGCTCTAATGCTTTTTTGGTAAAATAGTATTAAAGCAAGTTGAGCTTTAAATGTTTCATAGTATAGGTTTCATAGTGTGAAACGCCTGTAATTTAATTATATCGTATTTTTTTGGTTTATGTCAATTTTTTGGAGGTGTCTGTATTGTCTGACTTATGTGAAATTGGTCGACATTGGAAACTTATTCGTGCAGCATACGGTCTAACTTTAAGTGACGTTGCTGATTTATTAAATATAAAAAGCAAAGCTACTATTTTTCGTATTGAAGAAAATAGAAACTCTCTTTCAGTTGAACTTCTTAATAAATTTTCAAGAGTTTTTTCAGTTTCATTTGATTGGTTGTTTGGTGTTTCACAAAATCCATATATTGATTCTTATATTGAAAAGAATGAGAGGGATTTATTATTTATAATTAAAACTCTTTCTCTTAATTCTCTTTCTTGTAAAGTTTTAAACGAAATACCTAACGAATATTGGAATATTACATTGCGAAAAAAGCATTTCTCTTTATCTGTTAGAGCGAATATTGTTTTTTTGCTTTATAGCTTTCTCATTTCTTATCTTGGAAGTTTAAATAATTTAGGATTATTACAAGATGATGTTTTAAAGATTATAAAGGATGATGATTTTTTGGAGTTTGATAAAATTCTCTTGGGTAATTATTCTGCTAATTTTGCAAGTAATCAGGAGCAGCTTTCCAATCTCTCGCATTTACTTGCATCGAGAAATCAGGATACTCAGCCCTGCTTTAGTCTTCAGTAACGCAAAAAAGCTTTGTAAAGCCAGTTTTTCTGGTCTTACAAAGCCGTGTGTGAGTAAAATTTTAAATTGTCTGTTATGCAATACAGCTAATTTTGTTTCAAAATGCCCTGTATTGCATTTTTTATTGCCTACGCATACAGGAATACCTAAATCATGGTTCCATACCCTTAGAAGCGAAATATGGCGTTCTCAGAGGTATGTTTATTTCTTTTTGTATCACGTTTTCTTATCAAAAGCTGATTTTGGATAAAAATCGTGTTTGTTGCGCAGCTATTGCAGCTGCATTTTCTGAAATACAAAAAAGCGGTCTATCTTTCGATAAACCGCTAAATTTACTGGTGCCGAAGGCCGGACTCGAACCGGCACGAGCGTGAACCCGCTTGATTTTGAGTCAAGTGCGTCTGCCAATTCCGCCACTTCGGCATAAGTTCCAATCACTCGGAACAATAGTAATTATACTCGTTTCTTAAAGCTTTGTCAATAGCCTTATTTAAAAATTCTTATAGAGTGGTTACTTTCCCAACAGCGCCTTCAGCTCCTTGAGCTTAGCAGCAAACTTCTGCAGCGTTACCGTTACAGGCTGCGGCGTATTCAAATCTACGCCGGCGTTCTTCAGGATGTTCAGCGAATAATCGCTGCCGCCCGCATGCAGGAAGCCCAGATATTTTTCCACCGCTCCCGCTTCGCCGCTTAAAATTGCGCTGGCGAAGGCGGTCGCCGCACTGTAGCCTGTTGCGTACTTGTACACATAAAACGGCGTATAGAAGTGCGGTATGCGAGACCATTCGCTTGCCAATTCCTTGTCCACAGTCAGCGCCGGCCCATAGTAATCCCTGTTGCTCTGCAGCCAGTATTCCTCCAGCTTTTCAGCCTGCAGGGAACGGCCTGCAGTGATTTCGCCGTGAATATATCTTTCGAATTCAGCAAACTGGACCTGTCTGTAAACCGTTGTGCGTACTGCCTCCAAAAACTGGTTCAAAAGATAAATTTTCTGCTCCGCCGTAGCATGCTTCAAGGTATGCTCCAACAACAGATTTTCGTTCGTCGTGGACGCAACCTCAGCGCAGAAAATCGTATATTCCGAATTAACGTAGCTTTGTGCCTGACTGCTGAAATAGCTGTGCATAGCATGGCCCATTTCATGCGCAATGGTAGAAATGCTGTTATAGCGCGGCTGATAATTGAGCAGCACAAAGGGATGCACGCCGTACACGCCCCAGGAATATGCGCCGGAGCGCTTGCCCTTGTTTTCGTAAACGTCAATCCAGCCTTCGGTCATGCCTTTGTGGAGTGCCGTCAGATATTCCTTGCCTAACGGTGCCAGTGCCTCCTCAACCTTGGCGCAGGCCTCCGGAAAGCTGCAGGCAAAGCTGTCGCCTGCATTGGAAATAGGCATATACATATCATAGTAATGGAATTCATCTACGCCAAGTACATCCTTCTTCAATTGGATATACTCATGCAGAGGGGCAAAATTATCATGCACGGTATCAATCAGTCCGTCGTAAAGACTGGACGGAATATTATCCTCTGCCAACGCTGCTTCCAATGTATCTTTATAGTTATGCACGGTAGCATAAAAATAACCGGTACGTGCAGAGCCTGTGAGTGTTGCTGCCAACGTATTGCGGTATTGATGATAGGTATTCATCAGGCCGGTAAAAGAATTTTTACGCAGTACACGGTCAGGAGAGGTCATATTCAGCAGATAGCAGCCTTCGCTGACGCTAGTCTTGTTGCCCTGTCCGTCGGTAATTTCCGGGAACTGCATATCGGCACTCACAAGCGCGCGGAAGGCCGCTGCCGCCGTACCTGTTGCCAAATGGCTTTGCGCAAAAACAGCCTCTTTATCTGCAGACAGTACATGGTCTGATAAACGAACCATATTTTCAATATAAAAACGGTATTCTGCCAATGCAGGCTCTTCGTCCAGCATTTGCAGCAGTTTTTCCTTACCTAAGGCCAGCATTTCCGGCTCTACAAAAGCGTTAGCGTTACTGAAGGCTGCTGCCATACCTTCGGCCTCGCCTGCGAGTGCCTGCAGCTTCTGGTCCGTATTATCCGCATCCTGCTGCAAGCGTGCGTAAGCATAAATTTTATCCAACAGCTTGGCCAGCTCCTCCTGCAGCTTTAAGGCAGCACACACTGCGGCTGCAGTATTCAGTTTGCCCTGCATAGCCTGCAGCTGCGGCAGCTTGCTTTTATATTCTTCGCAGGCCGCCTGCCAATCCTTTTCACTGTCATATATATCGCTTACATGCCATTTGCAGGCTGCCGGAATCTGCTCTCTGGCAACATTGCTGCCATGAAGCGGAGTAGTATTTTTTTCTTCTGTCATTATCAATCAGCTCCTTATAAAACTGCTTATTTAGGCCACAGGCTGGGATTGCCGTATTGAGCATCCAGCTCGTCACTGAACCAGCGTCCGTTCAGCACATTATGAATGATATAATTTTTGCTTTGCTCATTGATGCTCTTGTCATTAGCCATCTCTGCCAAAATGCCGGCATAGCTTACTCTGCTGTTGATACTGCTGATGCGTGCATGCTGACGGTTGGCATCCCATACAAGCTCCGGACGGTAGGTGGGATTCCATGCCTGCCACGTTGTTCCCAAAGCCGAAGTATTAGGATTACCGGTACGCACAAAGGCTGCAATCGAAGCAATAAATGCTTTGCTCAGTTCCTTGGAGCCTGCCTGCTCAAAGGCATCGGTATTTTTGGTATAGCCGTAGCCTTGATCCGTCAGGAAGGGCTGGAAGATGCCATGCAACGCACCGTTACGCACCATATATTCCTTGCCGACAACGTCAGCAGTATGAGCAAAAGCAAAGCTGCAGACATACATATCTGCCTTATAATGCGGATACAAAACCTTAGCAGACTGCTGGCCGTTGAAGAAGCCATACAAAGCACTGCCGTATTTATTGGCAAATTTAAATTCACTCGTAGTCTTATAATCGTTGTTGATTAAGCCAAGACGATCCTTAAAGAAAGGATCACGTGCAGCAAAGGAGCTGAACTCGTCAGCACTTGCCAGCATCAGCAGCGGTACGCTGTAGTAATGCTTCGTAGCAAAGCCTTCTACCGGCAGCACCTCTCCATCGCCGTAAAGATGCGGAAAGGCGCTCATGCGGATGACAGCACCTGCCATCACCGGAGCAAGACGTTCTGCCGGCATTGCCTGCAGATATTGACGCACAGCCTTTTTATCCTTACCGTTATCGCTAAGCAGCCAGTTTTCAGCATTAATCAGATTAGTCTGCTTACCATCCTCTACAACCATCGGCGCTAATTTCTGTGCGATAGTTTTCCTGCTCTTGTCAGCATCGGCAACAGTCAGACCGCCGCTAAAGGAAATAGCCTTATCAAATTTATTTTTGAAAACAGGCGAAATCAGCATCGCCATAACATCACGTCCGCCGGCAGAAAAACCGGAAACAGTAATATTCTTGGCGTCACCGCCGAACTCCTTGATATTTTCGCGTACCCAGTCTAAGGCTGTTGCCTGGTCAAGGAAGCCGAAGTTACCGCTCTTTTCCTTCTTGTTGCCGTCTGCCAGAGCAGGCAGATTATTAAAGCCTAAAAGTCCCAGGCGATACTGCACGGAAACATAGACCATGTTGCCTTCCTGCGCCAGCTTGTTACCCTCCATCAGATGGCTGTTGCTGGCCTGGTTATTGCCGCCGTGGATATAAACCAGTACCGGCAGATTTTTTTCCTGCGTATCGGGGCGCACAATATCCAGCGTCAGCATACCCTCCTGACCGAGCACCTTTTTACCGTTATATTGGATATTCGCCGGAGCAGCCTTGGTGCAGTCCAAAATTCCCTTATGCTTTTTAGCCTGCTGCGCCTCACGCCAACGGTCAGCGCCCGTCGGCTGCTGCGCATACGGAACACCCAGCCATTGCACTACCTGATGCTTGTCGTCATAAGCACCGGCAACAACACCCTGCTGAGTTTTTACTTCATTATTAAAATTGGCAGCCTCAGCCGCAGTTGTAAAAACGCTTGCCGCCAGCAGCGAAGCAAGCACGTATTGTATCTTTTTCATCTGTATCATCTGTATCATCTGCTCCCTCATAGAAATTTATTAAACACTTACTTTCTATTATAAAGAAGTAACGCCTGCTTGACAAGCTAAGGCACGAAAAAAGAGGCCGCCTTCTCAGCAGCCTCAAATAACTATTGTGATTGACTTTTTCAAATTACCTTTGCAGCGTAAAGAGCGCACAGGGTTTTGGCATCGTACAGCTCGCCGTCAGCGACCATGCGACGCAGCTCTGCGGGAGAAAAGGCCTGTACGCCGATGAATTCGTCCTCATCGGTATGCTGAGCAAACTTTTGCAGCCCGGAGGCCTTATATAAATGGATAATCTCATCGGAAAATCCTGGCGTAGTCGCAATGCTGATCAGCTTCTCCCAATGCTCTGCGTCATAGCCTGTTTCCTCGCTCAGCTCACGCTTTGCGCATTCCAATGTGTCCTCCTCCGGACCATGGTCAAGCTTGCCTGCCGGAATCTCCCACAGCAATGTAGCAAGCGGATAACGGCACTGCTTTACCAACACCACGCTTCCGTCAGCCAGCACCGGTACAATCGCCACTGCGCCCGGATGACGGATATATTCACGTGTTGTATCATTACCGTTCGGCAGCGTTACATGGTCACGCTGTACCTTCAGCAGGCGTCCGCTGAAGACCTCCTCATTGCTTCCCGGTACATATATTTCATCTAAAGCCGCCTCATGAAATTTTTTCAGCATCATCTTACCTCATACCTCCTGCAGTCGCTTTAAGCTGCTTTTTATCTGCTCCGCACCCTGCAGCAGCTCGGTAGCACTTTCGAAGGCCGCCCTGCTGGCAGTAGCACCTGCTGTCATACGCACCAGCTCCTGCAGACGTCCGTTATAATCAAGCGTTGTCAGCTGCGTTACCGTGCGTCCGTCGGCACTTTGCTTTTCGATATGGATGTGATTATCCGCAAAGGCAGCAATCTGCGGCAGATGCGTAATACACAGCACCTGACCGACGCTGGAAATAGCAGCAATTTTTTCCGCCATCTTCTGCGCCGTAACACCGCCGACACCGGTATCAATCTCATCGAATACCATCGCAGCAACATCGCCGCTGTTCATCATCACAGTCTTAACCGCCAAAGCAATACGGCTCAGCTCGCCGCCGCTCGCTACCTTTTCCAGATCATTCAGCGGTTCGCCCATATTTGCACTGAAAATAAATTTCAGCTCATCACGGCCAAGCGGCATAAACTTATCCAGCTGACCGCACTTTATCTGCAGCACACCGTTAGGCATCGCCAAATCGCGGATATGCTGCGTAATACGCTGCGCCAACACCTTGGCGCTGGCTTCACGCAACTGCGTCAGCACTGCGGCAGCACGTCCCAAGCGCACAACCGCTTCCGCTACCGCCTTCTGCGCCTGCTCTAAGAGCTTTGCAATCTGTTGCAGCTGTTCCAGCTTTTCCTGCGTCTGCTGCAGATATTCCAACGCCGACTGTGTACTGCCGCCGTACTTCTTCTGCAGACGGTAAATAATATCAAGGCGCTGCTGTACCTGCGCTGCACGCTCACCGTTGAATTCACTGCCTGCCATATATTCGCTCAGCTCCGTGCGGCAATCGTCCAAGCTGATCCAAGCGCTGTCGGCACACTCTGCCAACGGCGTCAGACGGCTGTCGTAGCGTGCCGCATACTGCAGCTGGTCGCGCACTCGCGCCAGACGCGAAAGAATCGCGTCCTCCTCATCAAGCTGCTGATATGAGCTGTCCACAGCCTTCATAATGCGCTCACTGTTCTGCAGCAAACGTGCCTCCGCCTCCAGGCCATCCTCCTCGCCAGGCTTCAAGGCAGCGTCCGAAATCTCCTTGATTTCCCAAGCGTAACGATCCAGCAGCAAATCCTGCTGCTCATTTTCCTGCTCCAGGCTGCTCAAATGCTTTACTGCAGCAGTATACTCGCTGTAAAGCTGCTTATACTCCTGCAGTGCCTGCGCCAGCTTCGGACCGCCAAAGGCATCTGTCAGATGCAGCGGCGCATCCGGCTTCAGCAAAGCCTGGTTTTCGTGCTGGCCGTGAATATCAACCAAACGTGCACCGATAGCCTTCAGCACAGCCAAAGGCACCTGCACGCCGTTGATAAAAGCGCGGCTCTTGCCCGCAGCACTTATCTGACGCTTCAGAAATAAATCCTCCTCCGGCTCCAGACCGTGCTCCGCCAGCAGCGCTTTAATCTCCTGCTGACCGCTCACGTCAAAAACAGCCTGCACCCACAGTCCGTCAGTACCGCTGCGCACATAATCGGCAGAAGAGCGCCCGCCAAGCACCATGCCAAAGGCATCTATCAGAATAGATTTACCGGCACCGGTTTCGCCTGTAAAAACATTGAAGCCGGGGGTAAAATCAGCATGCGCGTCCTCTAACAGTGCAAAATTGTGAACATGCAATGATTGCAGCATAATCCCTTGCCTCGCTTATCTGTAATCCTTGAAGCGTTCCAGCAGAGTGATTACAGCTTCTTTATTTGGCAGAGCAATGAAAACGGTGTCATCACCGGCAATAGAACCAAGAATCTCCGGCCATTTCATGTAGTCTACGGCAAAGGCAACAGCCTGCGCTGTGCCCGGCAGCGTGCGGATTACCACCATGCTGTCGGAAGCACGTACACTTACGATAGAATCGTTGAAGGTACGCTCCAAACGCTCCATGGTCAGCATCGAGCTGTGCTCCTTCGGATAAGCATAGTGATAATGTCCGTTGGCATCCGGCACCTTGACCAGCATCAGTTCCTTGATATCACGCGAAACCGTAGCCTGCGTAACATCAATGCCCTGATGACGTAAAGCGGAAGCCAAATCCTCCTGCGTTTCAATTTTATTGTTGTCAATAATCTCTTTAATTTTAGCGTGTCTGGTCATTTTCATAGTCAATCACCTCTAATAGCAAAATAATTCTATGCCTTACTTTTCTATAATCATGATACTTCTATAAAGGTTATGATGTATAGTAATGCCTTACGTATTTATTTATGGATGACGTATACGGTGCCTTATCGTGCGCCTCCTATAAATTGCGCATTAATTTTTGTTGCCAAGTCTGATAATAATCGCGTCGCGTAAGTCTTACAAACTTCATCTCATAAGGCGATTTGGCGATATGCACACTGGTATCGTTAGGCACCTCGATAACATTTTCGCCGTCAGCCGAAAGCAGCATTTCCTCACTGCCGGGAATCGGCCTGAGCTCTATTGTTTCCGACATAGGAATAACAAGCGCTCTGTTCGTCAGCGAATGTGCGCAGACAGGAGTAATGACGCTGACATCAAGCTCCGGCATAACAAGCGGTCCGCCTGCAGACAGTGAATATGCCGTAGAACCTGTTGCCGTTGCTATAATCAAGCCATCTGCTGCGTATTTACCTGATAAACGTCCGTTAATAAAAAGCATCATATGCGCCAGCTTGCTGAACATGCCCTTAGCCAAAACTAAATCGTTGAGCGCATGCGCCGTAGCAAGCAGCTTATCGCCGCAGATAACTCTGGCCTGCAGCAGACTGCGGCTTTCCAGCGTATAGTTGCCCTGTGCCAGACGGCTGATAGCCTTATACATACCCTGCAAATCAATCTCTGCCAAAAATCCCAGCTTGCCGAAGTTGATACCGAAGGCAGGCACATTGAGCGGTGCAAGGTGGCGCGCCATCTGTAGCAGTGTACCGTCACCGCCGAGGCTGACACCATAGTCCAGCGTTTTCAACGTCTGCGGCTCACTTTTATTGTAGCTGCTTACGCCATACTGCTGCGCCACATCCACAGGCAACACCGGTTCAAGGCCCCAGTCCTTGCAGAGCTGAATAAATTCCGGCAGAGCAATGCAGACGTTTTCTTTACCAAGGTTGGGGAAAATCCCTAAACGTTTCTTTTGCATCTCATGCCTCTGTCTTTTCTGCTTTCTTATCTAAGTCGCCATGACTGCGGCCTACAAGCTGTGCTACCTGCTCGCTACTTACGGCATCGTCGTCACCCAGCGTCAGGTGCAGCAGATATTCAATATTGCCCTCCGGTCCCTTGATAGGAGAAAAATCCAATCCGGCAATGCCGAAGCCTTCACCCTTGGCGAAGCTAATGACGTTATTGATAACCTGCTCGTGCACGGCAGCATCACGCACAACGCCCTTCTTGCCGACATTTTCCTTGCCTGCTTCAAACTGCGGCTTGATTAAAGCCACTACAAAGCCTTCGGGCTTGAGGATTTTGTGTACCGCCGGCAAAATTTTATCCAGCGAAATAAAGGCTACGTCGATAGTTGCAGCATCCACCTGCTCGGGCAGGCTGTCTGCTTCCAGATAACGCACGTTGGTGCGCTCCATGTTCACTACACGCTCATCGTTACGCAGCTTCCACGCCAGCTGACCGTAGCCTACGTCAATCGCATACACCTTTGCCGCACCGTTCTGCAGCGCGCAGTCGGTAAAGCCGCCGGTAGAAGCACCGATATCAGCTACAACCTTGCCGTCTACGCTGATGGGGAAAATCTGCAAAGCCTTCTCCAGCTTCAGGCCGCCGCGGCTTACATAAGGCAGCTTGTTACCCAGCAGACGGATAGTAACCTCCGGTGCCACCGGTGTACCCGGTTTATCTATTTTCTGTTCATTGACCAATACCTGTCCTGCCATAACCGCCGCCTGCGCCTTGGCACGGCTTTCAAACATACCGCGGTTAACTAACAGAACATCAAGTCTTTCTTTTTTCACTCTTCTTCACCCTTTACAAATGCTGCAGCCTTGGCAGCAATGGTTGGCGTATCCAGTCCCAAATCACGGAACAGCAGCTTTTTGTCGCCATGCATAACAAATTCGTCAGGAATGCCGAAGCAACGTACTTCACACTGCTCCAACAGTTTATTTGCATTAAGCTCTTCGAGAATTGCGCTGCCGACACCGCCTGCCAGTACGCCTTCTTCCAGAGTAATAATCTTACCGTAGCTTTGCGCATGCTCACGCAAGAGTTCAACATCCAGCGGTTTGGCAAAACGCATATTCACAACACCTGCGCTGATTCCCTGCGCTTCCAGCAGCTCCGCTGCATCAAGAGCAGTCTGCACCATGCTGCCAATCGCCCAGAAGCAGACATCCTTGCCTGTACGCAGCACCTCTGCCTTACCAATCGGCAAATCCTGCCACTGCGTATCCAGCGCAACGCCCACACCGCTGCCGCGCGGATAGCGCACGGAAACAGGTCCGTCAAAATCCAGCGCTGTTTTCAGCATATGCTGCAGCTCATTCTCATCCTTCGGCGCCATAATAGTCATGTTGGGAATGCTGCGCAGATAAGCGTAGTCAAAAACGCCATGATGCGTATAACCGTCATCACCGACAAGACCGGCACGGTCCAGACACAGCGTTACGTGCAGCTTCTGCATGCAGATATCGTGCATGATGGAGTCATAAGCACGCTGCATGAAGGTAGAATAAATTGCTGCCACAGGCTTCATTCCGGCAGCAGCCATACCTGCAGCCGCAGTAACCGCATGTTGCTCGGCAATACCTACGTCAAAGAAATGGTCCTTGTGCGCCTCGGCAAAAATATTCAAGCCGGTGCCATCAGGCATTGCAGCCGTAATACCAACAATTTTATCGTCGGTATCAGCCAGCTTGCTCAAGGTTTTACCAAAAACCTCGGTATAGCTTACGGGTGCATTCGGATTAGTAATCTTTTTGCCGGTAGCAATATCAAAAGGTCCGGTACCGTGGAACTTATTGGGGCTTTCCTCGGCAGGCTTATAGCCCTTGCCCTTTTTCGTCAGCACGTGTACCATAACCGGTCCGTCAATCTTTTTGGCAGCCTGCAATACATCCAGCAAGCCCTCCAGATCATGACCATCAACCGGTCCCAAATAAGTAAAGCCCAGCTCTTCAAAAATAGAAGTCGGCACCATCAAGTACTTTACGCTGCCTTTCAGGCGGCGGATAGCCTTCAGCACATCACTGCCGAATTCCATATTTTTGAGCCAGCCCTCAATATCATTTTTAATTTTGTTATAGGTTTCGCCTGTACGCAGCTGGTACAGATATTCACTCATCGCGCCCACGTTTTTGGAAATAGACATTTCGTTATCGTTGAGCACAACAATCATATTTTTATGCAGCATACCGGCGTTATTCAGCGCCTCGAAGGCCATGCCGCCAGTCATGGAGCCGTCGCCGATGACAGCTACAACATTATAATCCTCTCCCTGCAGGTCGCGGGCGCAGGCCATGCCAAGCGCTGCAGAAATAGACGTACTGGAATGACCGGTACCGAAGGCATCGTGCTCGCTTTCGCTGCGCTTAGGGAAGCCGGAAAGACCGCCGTATTGGCGCAGCGTAGGAAATTGCTCCCTGCGTCCGGTAATAATTTTATGGATATAGGCCTGATGACCTACGTCGAAAATAATCTTATCTTCCGGTGTATTAAAAACCTTATGCAAGGCTAAAGTCAGCTCTACTACGCCCAAATTAGGTGCCAGATGGCCGCCGGTGTGCGAAATAACGCTGATTAAAAGCTGTCTGATTTCCTTAGCCAACTGCTCCAGCTGCGGCACGGAAAGCTTTTTGACATCAGCCGGTGAATTAATTTTATCTAAAAATTTATTCTCTGCCATAATTACTTCTTTCTGTCAGTCATCAGGCGAGTAATTTCACGTAACGGCTCTGCATTCTCGCCAAACATTTCCAGACATTCCAAAGCCTCTGCCACAGTCTTTTCTGCCAGCTCGTGTGCTGCCTGCAGGCCGTACAGTGTTACATAAGTAGATTTGTGGTTCTTGACATCGCTGCCTACCGGCTTGCCAAGCTCCTCCTCAGTGCCTTCGACATCAAGGATATCGTCGGTAATCTGGAAGGCAAGTCCCAGTAAATCAGCAAATTTGGTAAGAGCCAAAAGCTGCTGGTCATTAGCGCCGGCCAGATGCGCACCGCCGCGGATGGCAGCAATAAAAAGCGCACCGGTCTTGCCCGCATGCAGTTTGCGCAGCTCCTCCGGCGTAATCTTTTTGCCTTCAAATTCCAAATCAAGGCCCTGACCGCCAACCATGCCGAAGTTACCGGCACACATAGCCATTTCACGTACAGTTTCAATCAGAACCTTAGGATCAACATTCTTCTGTTCAAGCATTACCTCAAATGCCAAGGTGAGCAGGCCGTCACCGGCAAGCACTGCCATGGCCTCACCAAAAACCTTATGATTGGTCAGACGGCCGCGACGATAATCATCGTCATCGATGCACGGCAGGTCATCGTGAATCAGAGAATAGGTGTGAATCATTTCCAGACCGCAAGCCACAGGCAAATAATTGTAGCCCTTGCTGCCCACAGCCTCTGCCGCAGCCATCAGCAGAATCGGACGAATGCGTTTACCGCCTGCTATCAGGCTGTATTCCATAGCTTCATCTACCTTGGAAATACCCTTTTTAGCAATTCTGTTCTTCAAATAGTTTTCTACAAGTTTTTGCTGGTTAGCATAATAAGCTTTAAAATCCATTATTTTACCTCCAAATCCTGGAATGTTTCTAATTTATAGCCAACGTCGTTACTGTCGGTAACAACGATTTTTTCAACCTCCTGCTTCACTGTTTCCAATCTGCTGCTGCAGACACGGCTCAGCTCCACACCGTATTTAAACACCTCCAGAGCCTTGTCCAAAGGCAGCTCGCCGCTTTCCAGAAGCTGTACCTGTTCTTCCAGCTCGCTTAAGGCATCTTCAAACTTAATGTTCTTTGCAATCTTTTTCGTTGCCATCCTTTACCGCCTTTCTACCTGCTGCACAACCGAGGTTATCACACCGTCTGCGACTGTTGTCAGCAGCTCATCACCCCATCTGAGGTCATCAACACTGCTTACCAGCGTATAATCGGATTTTTGGCTCACAGAATAGCCTCGTCCCAAAACAGCCAGCGGACTGAGGCTGTCCAGCCTTGCCGCCGCCAGCGCCAGCTTATGCTCATCCTGCTGCAGATGCAGCTCTAAGGCCTCACGCAGTCTGCGCGAAGCAGTATCAAGACGCTGCGCCTGGTCGGCAAAAAGCCTTTCCGGGTCACGCAACGCCCACGAATTAACTAAATTATCCAATCTGCGCTGCTGCTGCGTCAGCAATGCTGACAGCAGGCTGCGCGCACGCTGCTCCAGATAGGCAACGCGTTGCTTATAGCCTTCAATATCAGCCACCACCAGCTCCGCGGCCTGCGACGGTGTCGCAGCCCTCACATCAGCAGCAAAATCACACAGCGTAAAATCTGTTTCATGGCCTACGGCGCTGACTACCGGAATTTTGGAGGCAGCCACCGCTCTTACGGTAATTTCTTCGTTAAAGGCCCACAAATCCTCAATAGAACCGCCGCCACGTCCCACAATAAGGACGTCAGCCAGCTTTTTGCGGTTAAAGAATTCAATAGCCGCAGCAATTTCCGCCGAAGCGCCCTCACCCTGCACCTTAACGGGATAAAGCAACAGCTTTATTCCCTGATTTCTCCTTCGTGACACTGTTATGACGTCACGCACAGCGGCACCTGCAGGAGAAGTAATAATTCCCACAGTGCGCGGATGCAGCGGCAGCTGCTGTTTACGTTCAGGCGCAAACAGGCCTGCACGCTCCAGCTTCTGCTTGAGCTTTTCGTAAGCCTGCATCAAATCGCCCACACCTTGCTGCAGCAGTAAATCGGTATAAAGCTGATAAACACCGTCGCGTTCATAAACTGCCAAACGGCCTACAGCAACAACAGTATCGCCGTTCTGCGGCTGAAAGCGTAAATTAATAGCCTTACTGCGGAACATTACGCATTTGAGCACAGCACCGGCATCCTTCAAAGTAAAATAGCAATGACCTGAAGGATAGCGCTTAAAATTGGAGATTTCACCGACAACCTGCAGATTACGCAGCTCCGGCTCCTGCTCCAGTATATGCTTTATGAAATTATTTATTTCGCTTACCGAATAAACAGCTTCAGTCATTTTTCTTATGTAATCTCCAGGCAACAGCGGCACAGCCACTGGCATTATCACAGCTAAAGCGTCCTTCCGGCACCCACAGGCGCACACGGCGCTTCGCCAGCTTTTCTTCAACGTGTTTGCGGATATATTTGTTGGAGCCGACGCCGCCAACCAAAATCACATCTCGCACACCATATGCCGCTGCACCGTTACGCAGCAGACGGGCAAAGGTTTCCGCCAGCGTATGCTCCACGCCCAAGGCTAGAGAGGCAGCATTTGCCCCCGCCTCCAGCTTGCGCATAGCGGCAGTTGCAGGTCCCGATAAGCTCACATCCAGCTTACGCACGGACACCGGCAGCTCCAGCGGTTCCTCCGCCTGTTCTGCAAGCTGCTCCAGCGCCGGACCTGTCGGAAACTGCAGTCCGAGCGCCACACCGATGCGGTCAACAAACTGACCGGCGTGCAAATCCAAACTGCCGCCAACCTGCGTCAGATTGTAACGGCTATCCTCACGGCGTTCGCACAGCAGCAAATCGGTAGTACCGCCGCTGGCATGCAGCAGCAAAAAACGCTCCGCCTGCGGACCGCCTGCCGACCAAAGACCAGCCTCCAAGTGATTTTCCTGATGGCTGATTACCTCCAGCGGCACCTTATAGACAGCAGCCAGGCTGCGAGCAACGCTCATTCCGGCTAGAAACGCCGGCATATAGGAGTCCGCGAGCGGACGCGGATAACCGCTGACACCAATTGCCGCCAAGGTGCAATCCTTATCGGCAAAGACCTCCTCAACCAAGCGCGGCATATTACGTGTATGCTGAAAAACCATTTCGGACTGCTGCAAGCCGCAGCGTCCCGGCTTAACGCTTAAAATCTGTCTGGCCTCGGCAAGCAAGCTGCCATCCTCCGCCAAAAGAGCGGCAGAAGTAGTGTAGCAGCTTGTATCAATGCCTAAATAAACCTTTTGGCTCATTTTCTTGCCAGCTTACCTAAAACACCGTTGATAAAGCGCGGAGATTCTTCGGTACCGTAAGCCTTGGCAATCTCCACTGCCTCGTTAATTGCAACACCTGCGGCCAAAGCAGGCTTTTCATGGCGCATTTCAAAAACTGCTACGCGCAGGATATTTCTGTCGGTAGCAGGCATACGCTCTACTGTCCAGTCGGTTGCACAGCTGTTCAAAGTCGCATCAATAGCTTCTTTGTTTTCTACAACACCGTTAACAAGCACCATAGAATACTTCTTAACATAGTTTCTGGCACTTGCTGCCCCCAGCTCCTTATGCTGATCCAAAGCCTTGTCTACCGCAGCTTCCGGATGCAGCTCCTCGTGCTCATCTAAAGCTGCGTCAACAGCCTGTTCTACCTCATTACCGGTAAAGTCTATTTGGAATAACGCCTGTAAGGCAACCTCTCTTGCAAGTCTACGAATCATTTGCACACTCTCCTTGTATAAAAAATTTTAATAAATATCTTGTATGATGATGGATTCAGATTAGGCAGATGGTGCCTTGTCTTTCGCCACTACCGCCGTTATCTGTGATAACCCGGAGGGAGTAATCTATCCAACCACTCCAGCAAATCCTCTTTCTTATCCAGCTTATTGCCGATAAAAAAGCCCAAGCCGATGCAGATCATCAGAAACAGTGCCTGAAAAAATCCCAGCCACAGCACAACCACGCCGAGAAACAGGCCAAACACCGAGCAAAGCAGACGGCCGCGATAATTATTCCAGATATCATTAAGAATATCGTTAAACATAGCTTCTGCCTCCTATTCTTCCTTTGCTTTAATCTGTTTGAAGAACAGCTCTATTTCCTTAACCTCAATGCCGGTAACCTTTTTGATGGTTTCATGGACGTTGGTCTTAATCTCACCGGAGGTTTCCGGAATATTTATGCCGGGTTCAATCGAAGCATTAATGCGCACATCAATGCATTGATCCTCCAGCTTCACAATAACCTTTACATGATGGATTCCGTATATTTCCTGCGACAGAACAGCAATATAATCCTCCAATGCGCCCTTGCCTACAAGCACCTTGCCCTTATCGCTGTCACTCAGCTTCAGCGAGCTTACGCCCGTCAGTCCCAGGCCGGTAATCAGCAGGCGTACGCTCACCAGCAGCATAATCACGCCGCCGACAGCATAAACCCAGTTGCCCGGAATATGGCTGATAAACGCTACCATACCGGTATCAGAGAAAACGCCAAGACTGCACAGCAGCGTCAGCACTGAAGCTACCGTCATCAATATCGTATACAGCGTCAGGATAATTCTATCCGCAATACCCATAACAGTTAATCCTCCTCTAAAAACTTCCTATGCTTTTCATCCATGTCTTCCTCCGGCGGCAGCTCAAAATCATGGTTATCATGGAGATTAACCAGCTGCTGCTCAAAGGAATTGGCCTCCGTTGCTTCCGCACGCTTAGCCTGCGCCTGCAAAATTTCCGCCATATCTACATCAGATGAGCTTTCCTTTTCCAGCTCGCTTTCACGCCTCTTGGCCACGCCTTCGACATTGACATCGACAAACTGCACCTCGTATCCTGTCATAGCCTCAATGGCATCTTTAACCTTTTCCTGTACCTCCAAAGCAATCTCCGGAATGCAGCAGCCGTATTCAATAACAATATACACACTGGCATTTACCGTCTTGCCTTCAAAATGCAAATGTACGCCCTTAGAAGCGTTCTCCTTGCCCAAGAAGCGGTTAATGCCATCTGTCAGACCACCGCTCATGCCGACAACTCCCGGCACCTCCTGCGCCGCCAGGCTGGCAACGATACAGATAACCTCGTCGGCAATACGTATATCACCATATTCTTCCTTGTCCTGTGTTTCCGCTGCTTCGGCAGCAGCTTCAGCGGCTTCTGCAGCCTTGGCCCTGATAGTGTCCTTTATATTTTTTTCTTCCATATCCGGCACCTCCTGCTCGCTTACGCACCGGCAAGATGCGGCAGCGTAATGAAGACAGTTATACATTTTTATCTTCTTATTATACCACATTTTATGCAATCCGTATGCATAAAATGTATAAAAAATAAGTGCTTAGCCTACATATGATTGATTCCGCTTTTCGCTTACAGTACATGAGCAATACAAGGGAACGCAATACTTCACATATCATATGCAACGCAAAAAGACCACTCCGCAGAGTGGTCTTTAAGAACAATTTCAAATTAAGCTTACAGCGCTGCTTTAACCTTTGCAACCAGGTTTTCAACAGTAAAGCCGTATTTTTCCATCATTACATCGCCGGGTGCGGAAGCGCCGAAGGTGGTAATGCCCAGAACATTCTTTTCAGTGCCGGTGTAACGACTCCAACCGTAAGGAACGCCTGCTTCAACAGCAAATTTGGTTACGCCTGCAGGCAGAACGCTTTCTTTATACTCATCGCTTTGAGCATCAAAAGCATCCCAGCAAGGCATAGATACAACGCTAACGTCAATGCCCTCTTCTGCCAGCTTAGCTTGTGCAGCCAGTGCCAGATGTACTTCACTGCCGGTACCGATCAGAACAGCCTTAGCCTCGTTCTTAGCCGGACTCAGTACATAAGCGCCCTTATGAGCGTTTTCATGGATTGTTGCTGCATAGTCATGCAGTACAGTCAGTTTTTGACGGCTCAGCAGCAGGCAGGTAGGTTTATGTTTGTTCAGGCAAGCCTGTTGCCATGCGGTAGCAGTTTCCAGAGCGTCAGCCGGACGGATAACGCTTACGTTCGGAATCAGACGCAGAGCCATAGTGGTTTCAATCGGCTGATGAGTAGGACCGTCTTCGCCCAGTGCAATGCTATCGTGAGTCAGTACGAATACAGACTGAATTCCCATGAGTGCAGCCATACGGATGGTAGGACGCAGGAAGTCAGCGAATACCAGGAAGGTGCCGCCGAAGGGAATGAAACCGCCATGCAGGGAAATGCCGTTCAAAACGGTACCCATAGCGTGTTCACGAACGCCAAAGTGAATGTTACGGCCGGTTCTGTCCAGCTTGGAGAAGTAACCGCCGGTTTTCATGATAGTTTTGTTGGATGGGCCAAGGTCAGCACTGCCGCCAACCAGCTCAGGCAGCTGTGCAGCCAGAACTTGGATAATATCGCCGCTTGCTTCGCGGGTAGCGTTTTTAACAGTATCCTTGAAGATTGCTTCCAGAGCAGTCAGGTTAACCATAGAGTTGCCGGCAATGCGGTCTTCCAGTTCTTTAGCCAGTTCAGGATATACCATCTTATAGTCATCCATCAAAGCATTCCAGGCAGCTTCATTTGCAGCGCAGCCATCCAGCTTAGCAGCAAAATGTTCTTTAACCTCAGCAGGTACATAGAACATTTCCTGCGGCCAGCCGGCTTTTTCTTTGGTAGCTGCCAATGCTTCACCGCCCAGCGGCTCGCCATGGCAGGACGGGCTGTCCTGTTTCGGGCTGCCGAAGCCGATATGAGTGCGTACAATAATCAGAGAAGGATGCATAGTATCAGCCTTAGCCTCTTCGATTGCTGCCTGCATAGCATCAACGTCCTCGCTGCTTTCTACGCGCAGAACCTGCCAGCCATATGCTTTGAAGCGAGCTTCAACATCCTCAGTGAAAGCAATATCAGTGCTGCCTTCGATAGTAATTTTATTGTCATCATATAAGTAAATCAGTTTGCCCAGACCAAGCGTACCTGCCAGAGAAGCAGCCTCGCAGGAAACGCCCTCCATCAGGTCACCGTCAGAGGTCAGACCAAAGGTGTAATGGTCAACAACCGGGAAATCAGGTTTGTTGTATTTTGCGCCCAGCATAGCTTCAGCAATAGCAAAGCCAACGCCCATAGCAAAGCCATGGCCCAGAGGACCGGTGGAAACGTCAACACCCGGAGTCAGGCCGAATTCCGGATGGCCCGGAGTCTTGCTGCCCCATTGACGGAAGTTTTTCAGTTCGTCCAAGGACAGGTCGTAGCCTGCCAAGTGCAGCATTGCATACAGCAAAGCGCTGCCGTGACCCGGAGAAAGAATAAAACGGTCGCGGTTGAACCATTGCGGATCAGCCGGATTATAATTCATAAAGCGGTCCCAAATGGTGTACATCAAAGGAGCGGTACCCAGAGGGAAGCCAGGATGGCCGGATTTAGCCTTTTCTACCTGGTCTGCTGCCAAAAAGCGAAGAGTGTTTACACATGCCTGATCAATTTTCTGCATCGAGAAAACCTCCATTTTCCAAAATTATCTACATTAATTATATCATATTTCGCTATATTGTCTATACTTATTCGTTAAAATTGTAAACTATTTACACTTTTAACAGAGTCCACAACCCAAGCTCACAGTGTGAAATTTTTATTTGCCCGTGCTGCCAAAGCCACCGCCGCGCACAGCCTTAGCAACCTTGTCATCATCATCAACAGTCAGGTAATTATAAAAAATGCCCTGAGCAATACGCTCACCCTGCGGAATAGTAACAGCCTCAGTACCCATGTTCATCAAAGCCACCATAATGTGACCTTCGTTATCCGCATTGTTATAATAATCGGCATCAATTATACCTACATTATTCACCAGCATCAGATGCTTCTTCACAGCCATGCTGCTGCGGATATGCAGGCCCAAGAACTCACCTGTCTGCATATAAGCCTTCACACCGGTAGGCACCAGCACCAGCTTACCCGGCTCCAGCACAACCTCCTCCGCAGCGCTGATATCATAACCTGCGCTGTACTGAGTCTTACGCTCCGGCATTGGGAACTCAACATTCATATACTTGGCAACCTTTTCAAAACCACGTGTTTTCATTAGTAACTCACTCCTCCAATCTACAAAAAAGAGCTGTCACAAATGCGACAGCTCTTTTAAATTCACAAATTATTTTTGTACGCTCTTCATCAGAACAGCCTTGCGGGACAGGTTAATGCGGCCCTTGTTGTCGATTTCGGTAACCTTAACAACAATTTCATCGCCAACACTTACAACATCCTCAACCTTATCTACATGCTCGGTAGACAGCTGGGAAATATGTACCAGACCTTCTTTGCCCGGCAGAATCTCAACGAAAGCACCAAAGTTCATCAGACGGGTAACCTTACCGGTATAAACCTTGCCAACTTCAGCTTCAGCAGTAATGCCCTCGATCATCTCGATAGCCTTATTAGCAGCCTCGGTGTTAACAGCAGCGATAAATACGCGACCGGTATCATCGATATCGATCTTAGCGCCGGTTTCGTCAACAATCTTCTTGATCATCTTGCCGCCGGGTCCGATAACCTTAGCAATCTTATCAGGATCTACATGGATAGTAGTAATCTTCGGAGCATATTTGGACAGCTCTTTGCGCGGTTCGCTGATGCATTCCATCATTTTGCCCATGATGAACTCACGGCCGCGTTTAGCCTGTGCCAAAGCCTGAGTGAAGATATCCTTGTTGATACCGTCAATCTTAATATCCATCTGGATAGCAGTAATACCCTTTTCGGTACCTGCAACCTTGAAGTCCATGTCGCCCAGAGCATCCTCCAGACCTTGAATATCAGTCAGAATAGTGAAGTATTCGCCATCTTTAACAAGGCCCATAGCAACGCCGGCAACAGGAGCCTTAATAGGAACGCCTGCATCCATCAGGGACAGGGTGCTTGCGCAAACAGAGCCCATGGAGGAGGAACCGTTGGATTCCAGAACCTCGGATACCAGACGGATTGCATATGGGAAATCCTCTTCGGAAGGAATAACCGGACGCAGAGCACGCTCAGCCAAAGCACCGTGACCGATTTCGCGACGGCCGGGGCTGCGCAGCGGTTTGGTTTCGCCTACGCTGTACGGCGGGAAGTTGTAATGATGGATATAACGCTTGGTTTCCTCAGCGCCAAGGCCATCAAGAATCTGTGCTTCACGCAGCGGAGCCAGAGCCAGAACGTTCAAAATCTGAGTCTGACCACGGGTGAACAGAGAGCTGCCATGCGGACGAGCCAGCAGGCCAACCTCGCAGCTTACCGGACGTACTTCGTCTAATTGACGGCCGTCAGGACGAATCTTATCTACAGAGATAGTGCGGCGAACGATTTTCTTAACCAGCTTTTGGGTGATGTAAGCAACGTCTTTAGCATTATCAGGATATTTCTCCAGGAATACTTCAGCGATTTCAGCTTTAACCTTAGCAACGTTTTCTTCGCGCTCCAGTTTGTTAGCATCCATCAGAGCATCTTTGAGTTTTTGAGCACCGTATTCTTCGATTTCCGCAACCATTTCTTCAGGCGGAGCATAGAACGGAACTTCCATTTTCTCTTTACCGATTTCAGCAACGATTTTCTCCTGGAACTCAACGAGTTGTTTGATTACGCCATGACCGAACCAGATAGCATCCAGCATGGTTTCTTCGGAAACTTCGTTAGCACCTGCTTCTACCATCAGGATAGCGTCTTTGGTGCCGGCAACAGCCAGGTTCAGTTGGCTGATTTTAGCCTGTTCAACAGTCGGGTTGATGATGAATTCACCATCAATCAGGCCTACACGCACACCGGCGATAGGACCTTCGAACGGAATATCGGAAATAGACAGTGCGCAGGATGCACCGATCATAGCGGGCATATCCGGAGCATTGTCAGGATCAACGGAAACAGCGGTAGCAACGATTTGTACATCATTGTGGTAGCCTTCCGGGAACATCGGGCGAATCGGACGGTCAATCAGACGGCTGGTCAGGATAGCCTGCTCAGACGGACGGCCTTCGCGTTTAATAAAGCCACCGGGGATTTTACCTACGGCGTACATTTTTTCTTCAAAATCAACAGTCAAAGGGAAGAAGTCTACACCCTCACGCGGGGTCTTGGTGCCGGTAACGGCAACTACTACGGCGGTATCGCCATAACGAACTAATACAGCGCCATTAGCTTGTTTTGCAATCTTGCCGGCTTCAATAGTAAGAGTTCTGCCGCCAAGATCCATGCTGTAACTATGCATATCTTATGCCTCCTATTCTTTTCACACATTGTGTACCTGCATATTATTCGCCGTCAATCAGAAAAATCCTCTATATTTTTACGGCTTTTTAAAATTTTTTTGAAAAAATTTCTACAACAGACCAAAACAGCCGGCAGCTCTGCCCAAGGCAACACTGCCGGCCGTCAGAAATACATTTTTACGCCATTAAAAGCCCATAAAAAGACGCATAATAAACAAAACTATTGCGCCGACAGCGGCAAAGACAATAAACGTCGGCAGCAGAAAGAAGATAACTGCCACAATGCCGCACAAAATCAGAAAAGTAATCAGAATGCCGCTGCCGCAGCCAAAGGTATGTACCTTGATATTCGGCGGCACCTGCTGCTGTCTTTCATTATAAGCATCAGCACCGCTGTCATATACAGCGCCTTCTCTGGCACTTTTGTTTTCCTCTGTGCCTGCGCTCTCGTCTATCGTCACGCCCTCAAAGGTATCGCGCTCCTCCGGACTGAGCACCTGCGCATCAATCTTGAACTGATAATGGCAGTACGGACATTCCACTGTGCCAGGAGCAACCTCGTGGCCGCAAAAATCACACTTCATATTCTGGTGCCTCCTCTCACTGCAGCAGCATCAGCAGCAAACCCTCTTCGTTAACATAACGCGGGTCGTGTGCCTCCAGCTGCAAGGTTTCATTTAGCATATCTATCATCTTCTTCAGCTTTGCATGGTCGGTAGCACGGCACATAGCAAAAACCTGCTTTTCCGTAAAGGTATAAACATCATTCAGCTTAACAAAGCAGTACATAACCGCTGCTGTCCAATGCTCAAAATCAGCGTCTGTATTATCAGGCAAAGCATTGCCACAAAGCATAAAATCGCTCCACATGGTACGCATCAGCTGTATATCATAGGCAGAAAAAAGGCCTGTTCCTCTAAGAGATTCCAGCATTGCCGAGGTCTTGTCCTCAAGCAGCGCCGCAGGCTGATAATCACTTATCTGCGTACTGAAATTAAAGCCCTCCATACGCACATAGATTGCATACAAAACAGAAACATGGCGTACGAACATCGGATTACGGTTTATGAACTCCTCCCAGCTCATCTCACCGCTTTGGCGCACGGCAAACCAGTCTTTCGCAGCACTGACAACCTCGAAAAAGCGCTTACGCGAGGTCTGCGACATCACCAGTCCGCGCAGGAAGTTCATCACCATAGTATTTTCATAAAAAATATGGCCCATGAAAATATAGCCTTCTGTGTCAATATTATCATCTACCGGCAGCATCAGCGTATATTTTTCATTGGTGAAAATATTTCTGCAGACATACATTCCCTCCTCCGTGCGTCTTTGCACATCAAAGAGAACCAGCTTTGCCTTAATCAGCTCATTCAAAATATCAACGGAGGTATCCATCTCGGAAGCATCACGGCAAATTACATCACGGTAATGCTGCAGAGGCGTTTTGTCATCTTCAAGCAGACGATAGTCAAAGAGAAAATAATCCCAAAAGGTCTGTGAATATTCCTCCGTGCCCGGCTTTTCCTGAACAGTACCGTTCTGAAAAATACCGCCGAAGAGAAAATCGGCCCGCTCCAAATCACGGCGGAACTGCTTCTGCGTATAGTAGCTTTGCACATCATCCAGCAAATTCTGCATTCTCTCGCCGATGTTCAGATATACCTTCGTTGGCAAATCCGGTGTAGAATACAGATTGTAACGGTCATGCCCAGGCAAAAAGCTGCCATCCTTGCCGACAATCTGCAGTTTTCCGTCAGCCAGCAGCTTTGCTTTAGCTTCGGCAGGCGCATTATCACGGGTAATAATGCGTTTCTTTTTCATATATGCATAAAACTCCTGCATAACATCCAGAAAATGTGCGATGTTGTTCTCCGTTGCCGGGAAGCCGGAAACATTGCGGCAGCACCAGCCCACGCAGTCAATAAAATCCTCACGCGACATATCACCGAGAAAGTTCTCGGAATTGCCAAGGTAAATACAAAGAATCGTAATATAATCCCAAATCTTGACAAGCTCGCCGTCCTTGGCTCCCTGCCAGGTTTTATAACGCAGGAAATCCTCAGCACAGGCTTGCTGCAGTACCGAATTCCATTCTTCATCCTGTGTATAAAATTCTTCTATCAAATCGAAAACATTAGTCATTTTTTCTCCATTCTCTGACGTATTATGGAGATATTATACCACACTTTTGTGGCTAATTTATGTTTTTTTGCGTCAGCTGTGCCGCCAGATAGATATCCTGCAGCGGCACCCCCTGCTCCTGCGCCAGTTTGGCAGCGCTGTCATATTCCACATAACAGCGTTCGCCGTTCTCCAGCAGGCAGCGCTTCACCGCCACATCACCGTAAGCAGTGTGCACCACGTCCCTGCGACGCGGCAGCACAGTGCGCTCCATGCGCGCACGACGAATGCCGATTGTTGTCGTTTCCGCAAAAATCAGCGCTTCCAGCTTCACTCTGTCCTCTTCGCGGCAGATAACAGTAAGCTCCCACGCCGGACGGCTCTTCTTCATAAACACCGGCTGATAATGAGCATCCAGCGCTCCTGCCGCCAGCAGGCGCTCCAGCGTGTAACCCAAAAGCTCGCCGCTGCAGTCATCAATATCAGACTGCAGCTGGCAGATGCAATCTGTCTGCAAAGCATTGCTATTTACAGAGTTTTTTTTTGCGCATTATCCTCAATCATCAGCGCACGCAAAATGCTGGGACGCTCATACTGACGCTTGCCTGCGCCCAAACCGATGCCCAGAATCTTAAAGCTCTGCGGCAGCTCGTCCGCAATCATCAGTGCAGCAGCGGCAGCAGCACCAGTCGGAGTAACAAACTCTCCCTGCACCGGCAGCAAGCGTACATTAAAGCCAAAGCGCTGCATAATATTAGCTGTTGCAGGAACAGGCACCGGCAGCACGCCATGCTGGCAGCGGACAGTACCGCGGCCCTCGCACAGCTCCGGCACAATTACGTTTTCAATACCAAGACTGTCGGCACACACAGCAATCGCCACAATATCAACGATGGAATCAATCGCGCCAACCTCATGGAAATGCACTGCATTCTTCTCCACAGCATGCGCCTTTGCCTCAGCATCCGCAATAATATCAAAAATCTTCAGCGCCAATTCCTTGGCTGCAGCACTCATATCCGTAGCATCAATAATCGCAATAACCTCCTGCAGACCGCGGTGCTCATGGTGATGATGATGCTCGTGCGGTACATGGCTATGATCATGTTCATGCTCGTGGCAATGCTCATGGTCATGCTCATGATGATGTTCATGCTCATGGCTATGCACTACAGCATCGCTGTTGCCATGCAAAAAGGCCATATCATGGTCATGGTTAGCATGCTCCTCGTCCAAAATAACATCAAAATCGCAGCAGTCAACGCCTGCTTTAGACACTCTGCTGATTTTATACTCAAAGCCCTTTGCAGGAATACTCTGCAGAGCCTTATCCAGTGCCTCTTTGTCCGCGCCCAGGTCCAAAAGTGCTGCTACCAGCATATCGCCGCTGATACCGGCATTACATTCCAAATATAAGCTTTTCATAATCTTCCTCCTAATCTGGAGCCTGCATACTCGTAGCAGGCTAATGCTAAAATTCGCTATAAGTACAAATTAATCCTGCTTTAAAGTTTCATTCATGCTGCCTGTACGATAGCCCTGCAAATCAAGTGCCACATAAGCAAAGCCTGCAGCCTTCAATCCTTTGTAAATCGTACTGCGCATCGGCTCCGCCACTGCCAGCTCCAGCTGCTCGGGCAACAGCTCAACGCGCGCCAAACTGCCATGCACACGCACACGGAACTGCTTAAAGCCCAGCTCCCACAAAAGCTGCTCCGCCTTATCCACCGCCGCCAGCTTCTCCGCCGTGATACGCTCACCGTAAATAAAGCGCGAAGCAAGACAAGCAAATGACGGCTTATCCCAAGTCGGCAGCTGCAGCTTATGCGACAACAGGCGGATTTCTGCCTTCGTCAGCTCTGCAGTGCGCAGCGGGCTCTGTACATTAAGCTCCGCCAAAGCCCTCAGGCCGGGGCGGTAATCGCCAAGGTCGTCCATATTCGAGCCTTCGCAAAGCACAGCACCGTTTTCCTGTGCAATGCGCAGGAAATTACTGAACAGCGTTTTTTTGCAAATATAGCAACGGTCCGGCGGATTTTCGGCAAACCCCGGCACCTGCAGCTCATCAAAATCAAAGTAAAGATGGCAGATTCCCTGCTTCCGACAGAACTCCTCTGCCTCCGCTATATCACGCTGAGGCACAACTCCCGAGCGTGCCGTCACCGCAAGCGCCTTATCTCCCAAAGTCAAATGAGCCGCCTGCAGCAAAAACGTCGAATCAACGCCACCGCTGAATGCAACCAACACACTGCCCAAGCGCCGCAGCTCCTGCTGCAGCACGGCAAACTTGGCTTCCGCCTGTGTTTCCAAATCTTTATCTTTTGGCATATTTTTCTCCCTCATAAATTTTAAATACATAGCTTGCGTTTCCCCCTTCCGCCTCGCTTAGCTCGGCACCTTCCCCGAGGGGCAGGCAAGAAAGGTTAGACTAGCAATTAATATATCGTGTAAGGAATAGCAATTTTAGCAAATGAGTGCCTGGAAGCACAGGAACAAGGGGACGTAACTTACTGTTACAATCTGACAAATTTTACCGAAGTTCCGTCTTGCTTCCGCATGAAATTTGCGTTAAAAAATTGCTCCTGACTGAAACGATATTTAATTGCGACGCACAACCCCCTTCCGCCTCACTTCGCTCGGCACCTTCCCCAATGGGCAGGCAAGAAGGTTGAGCTAAAGCTCACACAAGCACAAAAAGGGCCGCGCGAACGCGCGGCCCTTTAATACTCATCAAGCTAAATTTATTTCTTACGAAGATTTACAGTTGTCGTATGCTTGCAATGCGGGCAGCAACCCTTACCGCCACCGGCATCACAACCAATGCAGCCACCGGTTTTATGTGCCTTGATGACCTGCTTGGATGCCAAATACACACAACCAACAATAATCAGACCAATAATCCAGGTTGCCATACGAAACACCTCTTTTATTTTGCATCAATGCTCATCACAGTCTCTTTGTTATATTTCTTAGCCGGACGGAAGAGCAGATACAGGAACGCAATCAGGAAAACAACAGCTACAGCAGTACCGAAGCTGAACGCTTCACCGCCGACAAATACTCTGCCGAACTGGTAAACCATCAGGCACATGCTATAAGCATACAGGTTTTGGAAGAGGATAGTTGCCCAGGTCCACTTCTTGCTGTTCATCTCCTGGCTCATAGTGGAAATTGCTGCCAGGCAGGGAGAATCCAGCAGGTTGAACACCAGGAAGGAGAACGCTGCAACCGCACTCGGGAAGAACGCCATAACAGCAGTCCACAAATCAGGCTCATCCTCAGCCGCTTCAGCAAGGCCTGCAAGAATAGCCATCGTGCTGACAATAGACTCCTTAGCCACAAAGCCGGAGAAAGCAGCAGCCACAGCCTGCCAGCTGTCAAAGCCCAGAGGAGCGAAGATAGGAGCAAGACCATTACCAATGTAAGCAACAAAGCTCTTTTCAGTATCAACCATAGCAACAGAGCCTTCATCAATACCAAAGCTTGCCAGGAACCACATAACAACGCAGCACAGGAAGATAATAGTACCGGCTTTTTTCAGGAAGCCCGCAACACGCTCCCAGGTATGCAGCAGCACGTTCTTGGCAGCAGGCAGATGGTACGGCGGCAGTTCCATAACGAACGGAGCAGGATCACCGGCAAACAGCTCAGTCTTTTTCAGAATGATGCAGGCAGTAATTACAGCGAAGAAGCCAACGAAGTACATAATCGGAGCCATGTACCAGTCACCGCCCATAATTGCGCCGGAAAGCAAAGCAATAACAGGCAGTTTAGCACCACAGGGGATAAATGTAGTCGTCATGATAGTCAGACGACGGTCGGTTTCGTTTTCAATAGTACGGGAAGCCATAATACCCGGTACGCCGCAACCTGCAGAAATCAGCAGAGGGATGAAGCTTTTGCCGCTCATACCGAACTGACGGAAGAAACGGTCCATAATGAAGGCTACACGCGCCATATAACCGCAGTCTTCCAAAAAGCTCAGCAGCAGGAAGACAATCGCCATTTGCGGAGCAAAGCCAATCGGTGCACCAATGCCGCCGATAATACCGTCAACAACAAGAGATACCAGCCAATCCTCACATTCGGCAGCCTCCATGTGCTCCTGCACCCAAGGCTGAATCCATTCGCCGAACAGTGTATCATTGGTGAAATCAGTTACAACAGTACCTACGGTTTCTACAGCAATGTAGTAAACCAGGAACATGATAATTGCGAAAATCGGCAGAGCCAGGAAACGGTTCGTTACAATGCTGTCGATTTTATCGGAAATAGTCAGACCGGTATGACCTTTGACAACTGCATTGCTCATCAGCTCGCCAATGTAATTATAACGCTCGTTGGTAATAATGCTTTCGGCATCATCATCCAGTGCTTCTTCGCAGGCTGCCACGATTTCTTCAATCTTAGCCTGCTCGCCTTCGCTCAGGCCCAAAGCATCAGCAATTTTCTTATCACGCTCAAACAGCTTTACCAGCAGCCAGCGCTCGCTCATACCGTGCACCTTGTTGCCGGCTTCGCGGGCAATCGCAGTCAGAGCATCCTCAACCTCGCTGCAGAAGCGCATATATTTCGGTGCAGCACCGCCGACAGCTTTAATTGCTTTTTCGGCAGCCTCACCGGTGCCTTCACCCTGCAGTGCGGAGGTTTCCACAATCTCGCAGCCAAGCTCGGCAGCCAGCTTAGCAGTATTAATCTTATCGCCGTTCTTGCGCACAATATCAATCATATTCAACGCAATCGTTACCGGATAACCCATCTCCATAACCTGAGTAGTCAGGTACAGGTTACGTTCAATGTTGGAGCCATCAACCAGATTCAGTACACCGTCAACATCATTTTGCAGCAGATAGTTACGGGAAACAACCTCCTCCAAAGTGTACGGAGACAAGGAATAAATACCGGGCAGGTCGGTAATAATTACATCATCGTGACCTTTAAGGCTGCCTTCTTTTTTCTCTACAGTTACGCCAGGCCAGTTACCAACATATTGGTTGGAACCGGTCAAATCATTAAACATTGTTGTTTTGCCGCAGTTAGGGTTACCAATCAGGGCAATCTTGATCTGTTTCATCTTTTCCCTCCAAATTATTCTACAACGATGTGTTCAGCCTCGCCGTTACGCAAAGTCAGCTCATAGCCACGTACAGTTACCTCCACCGGGTCACCCAGCGGTGCAACCTTACGTACGAATACGCTCACACCTTTAGTCACACCCATATCCATAATACGTCTTTTTACCGCACCCTCGCCAACGAGCTTAGCAACGGTAACTGTTTCACCAACAGGAACTTCTTTTAATGTTTTCATAACATCCTCCACTTGCTTCAGATAAATATTTTGGCTGCCATCTGCTTGCTCAGGGCAATGCGGGCATCCTTCACATTGACGATAAGATTACCGTCAATTTCAGAAATAACAGTTACATCTGAGCCTTCTACAAAGCCCAGGTTAGCCAGAAAGCGTTTGATTTCATCCTTGCCGCGAACAGCGCTAATCTTGTTAGTTTCGCCTCGACGGGCCATTAACAAAGGCATCATAATTCCCTCCAAAGAATTTGTTAGCAGATACTAACTTGACACGATTTTTTTAGTAGTTAGGCATTCCTAACTACTATTGAAAGTTTACGTCAGCTATAAATTTTTGTCAAGCATTTTTTGTAAAATTCTACGCTAATTTACAAAATTAGTTAGCTTATGCTGTTATGTTTACAAAAAATATCGGCTGACTTTATAGTCAGCCGACGTAAACCAAATCAGCATATTAGCTATAGCTTTTTATTATATCTTTTTGTACAGAATACGGATAGAATTCAGCACGCACAGCAAAGATACACCGGTATCGGCAAAGACTGCCGCCCACATAGAAGCATAGCCCATAAGGCCTGCAATCATAATGATAACCTTAACAGTCAGAGCGAAAATTACATTCTGCCAGGCAATCGCACCGGTTGCACGCGCAATAGCAATCGCCTGCGGAATAGCCTTCACTTCGGAATTCATGAAGACAACGTCGGCAGCTTCAATCGCTGCATCTGCACCGCTGCCCATAGCAGCGCCGGCATCCGCACCCGCCAGAACAGGTGCATCGTTAATACCATCACCAACGAACATAACCGGGCCGTACTTGTTGCGCAGCATGTTCAGCTCGCTGAGCTTATCCTGCGGCAGCAGCTGAGCGCGTACCTCGTCAATGCCTGCTTCCTTAGCCACAGCCTGCGCTTCCTTCTGCGCATCGCCGGTGAGCATAGCGGTTACCAGGCCTTGTGCCTTCAAAGAAGCAATTGCTTCCTTAGCATCTTCCTTCAAGGTATCGTTAATCAGCAGCTGGCCCATGTATAAGCCATTGTCGGCAACAAGCACCTCACTGCCGCTTTCGGTAGGAGTATAGCCGCCGTATTCAACATTAAAGCGCTGCAGCAGCTTGGTGTTGCCGCACAGAACCTTGCGTGCGCCAAAGTACGCAACCAGGCCTTCACCAGCAATTTCTTCAAACTTATCGGGGCGCACAAGCTCCAGCTTTTCAGCCTTGGCAGCCTCTACAATGCTTACGGCAATCGGGTGGGTAGAAACAAGCTCTGCACTTGCACACAGGCGCAGCAGCTCGTCGGCATCCATGCCTTCGGCAGCATTAACCTTCTGCAGTACAAAGTTACCCTTGGTAACGGTACCGGTTTTATCCATAACTACGGCAGCAATGTTTTTCAAAGCCTCCATAGCAACGCCGCCCTTAAAGAGAATGCCGTACTTGGAGCCGGCGCCGATGCCGGAGAAGAAGGCCAGCGGCACGCTAAGCACCAGTGCGCAGGGGCAGCTGATAACGAGGAAGGTCAGCGCAGTGTAAATCCATTTATTCCAGTCGCCGGTAATCAATGACGGAATCACAGCAGTCAGTACTGCGGCAGCAACAACAAACGGAGTATAGATACGTGCGAAGCGGGTAATGAAGCGGTCAATAGTCGGCTTGCTGGCAGCAGCGTTCTCTACGCTGTCCAGAATACGGGTAACCATGGACTCCTCCAGAACCTTTTCTACACGGATTTTCAGCATACCGGAGGTATTCACACAGCCGGAAACAACCTCATCGCCATATTTGCGCTTCACAGGCACAGGCTCGCCAGTTACAGGGGAGGTATCTACCAAGCTTTCACCGTCGATAACAACGCCGTCCAGAGGAATACGGTCGCCGACGCGCACCAGCAGAATGTCGCCTACATGTGCGTCAGCGGCAGGAATAACCTTCACCTCTTCGCCTACGAGCAGGTTGACAACCTCCGGACGCATGTCAACGGCATCCATAATCTGACCACGGCTCTTTTCTACCGCACGCTGTTCAAAGTATTCGCCTACGCGATAGAAGAACATGACGCCGACAGCCTCTTCCCAAGCCTGAATAGCAAACGCACCCAAGGTTGCAACGGTCATAAGGAAGTTTTCGTCAAACACATTACCTTTAGCAATATTCTTTAAAGCAGTCAGCACAATGCGTCCGCCCAGCAGAATGTAGGCAAAAATGAGGAAGTACATATGGTACGCTTCCGGCACCAAGCCCAGCCATTCGGTTATGATGAAGACAGCACCGCCAAGTACGATTTCGATAATCGTCTGCTTTTCGCTCAGCTCGGAGAAGATACCGCCGGATTTTTTGCGTTCCTCCAGCTCAGGAGCCAGAGAAGGCTTGCTTTCAGCCTCCAGCAGCACAACACCCTCTTCTACCTTATCGGTTACAGCCTGCATTTTCTCCAGCAGACCGTTGTAATTTTTTGCACTTACGCGCAGCTTTTTCGTAGTAAAGGTCAGGATTGCTTCATCAATCTCAGGCATAGCGTTCAACGCACGTTCAATCTTGGCACCGCAGTTAGCGCAGTCCAGATTTTTCACCAAGTAGACTCTGCTCTTGCCGCCTAATTGCGGACGGCGGTCACGCGGTACTACCACTACGTCGGACTCAATAGAGGTACAGATTTTCTGAATTTCCGGCAGCAATGCTTCGTGGTCAGCGGCACTGAGACGCAGCTGCTTGGTAGCAAAGCTAACGTTGGCATAGGTTACGCCAGGCAGCTCTTTGATTTTGTATTCCATTTTGGCAGCGCAGTTAGCACAGCCAAGATTTTGTAAAATATATACGCGTTTTACCTTATCGGCATCCGGCATACGGCAGGTGCAATTAGCCAGGCTTTCACCGCATACGTCGCAGTATTCCTCATGCGGATGGCAGATTTCGCAATTACAGTCAGCAGGATGACCGGGAACGTGATGTCCGTGCGCATGACTATGCTCGTGGCTATGGTCATGACCGCAACCGCATTCGTCACCATGTGCGTGAGCGTGTTCGTGCTCATGACCGTGGTCGTGACCGCAACCGCATTCGTCACCGTATGCATGAGCGTGTTCGTGCTCATGACCGTGGTCGTGACCGCAACCGCATTCGTCACCATGTGCATGAGCGTGTTCATGTTCGTGGCCGTGGTCATGTCCGCAACCGCATGCGTCGCCGTGTGCGTGAGCGTGTTCTTCGTGCTCATGGTCGTGCCCACAGCCACATGCGTCACCATGCGCATGAGCGTGAGCGTGTTCATGCTCGTGCTCGTGGTCATGTCCGCAGCCGCATGCGTCGCCGTGCGCATGAGCGTGAGTGTGTTCTTCGTGCTCATGGTCGTGGCCGCAGCCGCAAGTGTCGCCGTATGCGTGAGTGTGAGCATGTTCTTCATCTTCATGCTTATGGTCATTGCCACAGCAGCAGTCATCGCCATGAATATGTTCATGTTCATCATGAGTATGTCCGTGGTCGTGTCCGCAACCACAAGCATCGCCATGAGTATGCTTAGGCACATGTCCCATAGTTTTATGATCATGGTCCTTGCCGCAGTGACCGCAGGTGCAGCCTTCCGGATGGTTGCTGTAATCCTCTACGCTATTGATATGACCGTCAATGTGACGAAAAGCTCTTACATCGCCGGCACCGTTACGGATATCTTCCAAATCTTTCTTCATTATATCTACCACCTTTCTTTTCAGGTTACCTCACTATTCATGTGAGTATTTATTCATATGTAATGTAAAAAATAATAGGAAAGGTGACAACACCTTTCAGTAAATTCTTTGATACTTATATTATAACACAAATAACGTATGAGTCAACACTCACTCGTAAAATTAGTGATAAAAATTCCTAAGAAAAAAATGGGTACAGTATCCGCTGTACCCACTATAAAAATTGATGGAGAAAATTACTTTTAAAGAAGCTCTATGCTTACGCATATCGCTTTATGACTATATTAGTCAAACAGATGGCAGGCAACCCAATGGCCGTGCTCAACCTCTTTCAGCTCAGGCTTAACCTGCACGCAATGCTCGGTGCAGTGCTTGCAGCGGCTGGCAAAGGGGCATCCGGGCGGCAGGTCCAGCGGACTCGGGATTTCGCCTTCCAAAGGCTCAATCTTTTCGCCCGGCTTGAAGTCTACCTTAAATACAGCACCCATAAGCGCCTTGGTGTACGGATGCTTGCACTGTTCTGCAATGCGGCCGTGCTCCAGCCATTCTACTACATTACCCAAGTACATTACCGCAACCTGATGGCACATCAGGTCTACCAGACCGAGGTCATGGGCAATGAACAGATAGGTAATATTTTTTTCTTTTTGAATGCGGCACAGCAGCTCGCAGATTTTTTCCTGTACAGAAACGTCCAGCGCACTGGTCGCTTCGTCGCAGACAATAATCTTCGGTTCCAGTGCCAGAGCGCGGGCAATGCCCAGACGCTGACGCTGACCGCCGGACATGCTGTGCGGATAGCGGTCCTTAAATTCAGCAGGCAGCTCAACCATTTCCAGCAGCTCTGCTGCTTTGGCATCTACCTCGCTGTTTTTAATCAGGCCGAAGTTTTTCAAAGGCTCGGTGAGGATATCCTTAACAAGCATCTTCGGGTTGAAGGCAGCAGTAGGATCCTGGAACACCATCTGGATGTTCTTTCTGTCCTGACGCAGCTGTTCACCCTTGGACTGCATCAAATCATGGCCTTCAAAAATTGCTTCACCGCTGGTAGCAGGGTGAATACGCAGCAGAGTACGCACCAAGGTACTCTTGCCGCAGCCGGATTCACCGATAATGCCCAGGGTACGGCCTTCGTATGCACGCAGGTTGATATCATTGCAGGCAGTCAGGAACTTGCCGCCGTCAACTGCGAATTTTTTGGTAAGATGGTTAATTTCCAGTACCAGTTTAGCGCGCTCATAGGCCGGTCTTTCATTATTGCTCATAATATGTCGTACCTCCTATGACCGGAACTGCCTTAAGCAGCTGTTTTGTATAATCATCCTGCGGATGCGCAATAACGTCTTCACGCTTGCCATATTCCACAACATGACCGCCCTTCATAACCATCAGCTTGTTGGATACATAGGAAGCAACGCCCAGGTTATGCGTAACCATAATAACGGCAACGCCGTATTCGTCACGAATATCAACAATCTGACGGATAATCTGTGCCTGAGTAGTTACGTCCAGGGCACTGGTAGGTTCATCGGCCAGGAGGATTTTCGGGCTGAAAATCATGGCCATAGCGATACCTACACGCTGACGCATACCGCCGGACAGCTCAAACGGATAGCTGTTCATGATATTTTCCGGGTTCGGCAGACGCACGTTAGTCAGCATATCGCAGCACATCTTGTAAGCCTGGTCCTTGGACTTGTCCGGCTGGTGAGCCTGAACATAGTCAATGAACTGTTGGCCGATGCGGCGGATAGGATTAATCATGTTGCCACTGTCCTGGAAAATCATGGACATCTCACTGCCATACATTTTGCGCCATTCATCAGGGGTATTTTTCAATACATCCTTGCCGTCAAAGACGATGCTGCCGCGGCTAACGCGGCCGGCACCAGGCAGACAGCCCATAATAGCGCGGATAACGGTAGTTTTGCCACTGCCGGATTCGCCAACGATGGACATAATCTCACCCTTATCCAATTCTAAGCTGGCACCGGTTACGGTGAGCTTGTCACCGTAGCTGATGTCTAAGTCTTTTACTTCAAGTAGCATTAAGCGTTACCTTCTTTGTAAATTATTAGTTAGCAGATTTGATATCTTTGGTCAGCCAGTAGTAATCGCAAGGCAGGATTTCTGCGTTAGCAATAGATTTGTTGGAAACCATGTTGGTTTGCGGATGACCGAATACCAGGGAAGCAGCATCGTCGAGGATAAGTTTTTGCATTTCGATAATCAGCTCACGACGTTTAGCCGGGTCAAATTCTACACCAAGTTTATCGGACAGAGCATCATATTTCGGATTGCTGTAGCCGGAACCGTTCTGTTCTTGACCGGTCTTGAGGTACATGTTCATGAATACTTCAGGATCGCCGGCCTGCAGAGTCAGTACGTTGGAAATCAGCAGGTCATACTCACCTTTACGGCCGATACCGTCAGTAACGTTGTAGTCAACGTTCTTCAGGTTAACTTTAATGCCGACTTTCTTAGCGTCAGCTTGGGTAGCTTCTGCATACAGAGGCAGCTCAGCACGGCCGCTGTAGAAAACGAAGTCCAGTTCCAGGTTCTTGCCGTCTTTATCAACAAAGCCGTCGCCGTTGGTATCCTTCCAGCCAGCTTCAGCAAGCAGCTTTTTAGCGCTTTCAACATTGTATTGGTTTTTGTCGTATTTGTACAGTTCATCATAACCGTAGTCAACAGAAGGCGGCAGGTACGGACCACCGGGAACGAAGGTGTCTTTCAGCAGAACCTTGTTGTAGGTTACACGGTCCAGAGAACGCAGCAGAGCTTCGCGGACTTTGATATCGCCCAGCGGTCTATCCGGACGTACATTCAGACGAGCAAGTACATCACGCAGAGAAGCGATATTAGAGATGTTGTATTTGTTTTTGTCTTTGAACAGCTGCAGGTCGCCTGCTGCAATGTTGATAGCGAAGTCGATTTCGCCTTTTTGCAGAGCCATAGCACGAGTGTTAGGATCGTCGATGGTCAGGATATCAACCTCTTTGAACGGAACTGCGCCATCCCAGTATTTTTCGTTTCTAACCATTTCAGCCTTAGCTTTGCTGTAGGATTTTACTGTATAAGGACCGGTGCAGATAGCGCCTTGTTTTGCGGTATCACGGTCTTTAATGGTTTGAGTATCAACGATGATGAACAGCGGGTCGCCGAGCATACCGGGCAGAGTCGGTACAGGTTTTTTAGTTTTGATGATTACGTTCTGGCCTTCGCCCTTGATGGATTCATACTCGAACATGGATTTTGCACGAGCTGCTTTTTCAAAGGTACGTTGGATAGAAGCTGCTGCCAGCTCGCCGGTCAGCTTAGTGCCGTTGGAGAAGCAAGCCTTATCGTTGATGTGGAAGGTCCAGGTCAGCTTATCATCAGAAATGGTCCATTTATCAGCCAGCCAAGGAACAGCATTCATTTTTTTATCGAATTTAACCAGGCATTCACCCAGGCCGTAACGCATTACAATCCAGCCAAAGTAGTTATCGGTGGTTTCCAGGGAGTCAGCGAAGTTGGTAACACCAAATTTTACAACTTCCTTGTGCTCAGCTTTTTTGTCGCCGCCACAGCCTGCTGCTGCAAATGCCAGTAAACCGATCATAGCCGCTGCTGCGGTAGCTTTAAACATTTTTTTCATTAGTCATCTCTCCATTTCATATACTCATTTAACCCGACAGACTTCTGCCGGATATTAAAAACTAAGTCAAAAATAATTAATCCTGTACGTCATTACGCGGGTCAAGCACATCACGCAGATTATCGCCCCAAAGGTTGAAAATCATAACGGTAACAAAGATTGCCAAACCGGGGAAGAACATCAGCCAAGGAGCCGTCTGCAGCTGCTGACGGCCTTCATTCAGCATCAGACCCCATTCAGGAGCAGGCGGCTGGCTGCCAAAGCCCAGGAAGGACAGACCTGCAAGCTCCATCATCAGAGCACCGATATCTGCTGCTGCTGTAATAACCATCAGCGGCAGGATATTCGGCAGGATATGTACCCACAGGATATGGCTGGAAGTACCGCCGTTAACGATTGCTGCTTCTACATAATCACGACGTTTAATCTGCAGTACCAAGCTACGGGATAAACGCGCATATTTTGTCCAGCTGACAATCGTCAGCGCGATTACGGCGTTTACAAGGCTGCCACCCATAATACCGGCAACAGCGATAGCCAAAATCATGCCAGGGAAGGAAATCATCATATCGGAGATACGCATGATAACCATATCAACTTTACCACCGAAATAACCGGAAATAACACCCATAGAAGTACCAACGATAAATACGCTGGCTACCAGAAACAATACACCGCTCAGGGAAGCACGCGCACCGTAAAGTACACGGCTGAAGCAGTCACGGCCCAGCTTATCTGTGCCGAACAAATGGCTTCCGCCAGGTGCCATAAAAGCATCCTGCATCGTTGCATGAGTCGGGTCATACGGAGCAAGAACAGGTGCAGCAAAAGCAATAGCAATCAACACCAATACCAGAACTGAGGTTACGGCAAAAGCACGGTTGGTTTTAAAACCATTAATAATTGTTTCCATCTGCTCTTACCTTACCTTTCTCAGACGCGGATCAAGATAGTTATAAGAGATATCAACAATGAGGTTGATAACCATATACATCAACGCAATCCACACAACAACACCTTGTACCAGCTGGAAGTCACGATAAGTGATTGCTTCAATTGCCAGACGGCCAAGGCCGGGCCATTGGAAAACAATCTCGATAACCGCAGCACCACCCAGAAGGTTACCTAAAGACAGACCTAAAAGCGTAATCAGCGGCAGCAGAGCGTTCGGAAGAACCTCTTTCCACAGAATATGGCTTTCACTCATACCACGCGCGCGTGCACCGACAACATAGTCCTGATGCAGCTCTTCCAGAATAGCAGCACGCACCTGACGTGTGTACTTGGAAGACATTGCAAAGGCCAACGTTGCCGCAGGCAGGATAATCGTGTCAACACCAATCGTACCGCCGACAATAGGCAACAGGTCAAGTTGCAGACCAAAAATCCACAGCAGCATCAAGCCAACCCAAAAGCCCGGCATTGATACGCCAAGGAAAGTAAAGCTGCGTACTACATAGTCAAACCAGCCACCGCGCTTAACTGCGGAATAAATGCCGGCAGGAATAGATACCACCAACATCATTGCAATGGAAGCCAGAGACAATAGGATAGTACCGGGCAGACGCTCGAACAGCTCCTCAACAACAGGCTTTTTAGCCATAAAGGAGAAACCGAGGTTGCCATGCAGCGCACGGCCCAACCAATCCAAATATTGGAAGAAGAAGGGCTTGTCAAGACCTAATTCTGCACGCAGTGCATCAATTTCGGCCTGACTAACAATAATATCCTCGTTACCTGCAATCATCTGACGAGCTACATCGCCAGGGGCCAGCATTACCAAAGCAAAGGTAATAAAACTGATGCCCAAGAGGACGAGGATGATCTGCCCCAGTCGGGACAGAAGCTGCTTTTTCGTCAAAGCACATCATCTCCATCAAAAAAAATTACCCTTCCTGCAAAAGAGCGCAGAAAAGGTACATACTTACAATGTGCACTATTGTAAACATATATATATATATTTCCGTCGCTAGCAGGAATATATCAACTGAGGAAATCAACCTGACTTAGCCAAATGGCTTCACAGTGGCTTGACCGCTACGGATTTGCACCGTATTCCGATTATTACCTGCATAGGCAGGCACCTCAGAAGAATATAGATTTTTAAAAGGTCTCTATATCGGCAAAAAAGAATAAGCTAACACTTATAAATATATAATAGCATCGATTCTAATAGTTTGCAACAAATTTGTTGCAAAATTGTTGCTTATGTAAATTTTCTTCTCAAAGAGGACAAATAGAATAAAAGTATTATTGACTGAGACAGCATAAAGCCCAGCAAGGCCAGCCACAGTCCGCTGTTGCCCCAAAGCGGCACCAGCTGCCACTGCAAAATGTAAAATACTAAGAGTGCCATCAGCATCATGTTGCGTACCGGTGCGGTTTGAGTAGCTCCGCAGAAAACTCCGTAAAGCACCATGCCGATACCGGCGCAGACAGGATAGAATAAAACGAAAACATTGTAAGTCATAGCCATCGCTACAACCTCTTCAATATTGGTAAACAGGCGGATAAAGAATTCATTGCCCAGATGATAGCCGAGCATCAGGACAGCAGCCAGGACTGCCAGCCATTTGAAGGTCATTTTTATAGTAGCGGCAAACAGCCTGCCGTTCTTCGCGCCTACCGCACGGCCGCTGAAAATCGCCGCACCGTTTGCCATACCGTCAATCAGGTAACTCATAATATCCTTAAGCTGCAAAAGCACGGCATTGGCTGCCAGCACAACAGTACCAAAGGAGGCACCGACTGCGGCAATAATGTTATTTACAGTCAGCAGGCAGGCAGTGCGAATCATCAGGTTGACATTCACCTGCAGCATACCGATAAACTCGCGCCAATCCAAAAGCTCGTCCCAAGGCAGCGCCTTATAATCGAATTCACCGTAATAATACATCAGCACTACACTCAAAATACCGCCGTAAAGCTGGCTGAGCAAAGTGGCAATAGCTACGCCCGTAATATCCATATGCAGCCAGAAAACAAACCAAATGCTCAGCGCCATGTTCAGCACGTTCATAGAAACCTGCATAAACACACTGGCCCGCACCCGCGTCTGCCCCATAAGCCAACCAAGGGCTACATAATTACCCAAAACAAGCGGCGCACCCCAGATAAGAATGTAATAATAATCGCGGCACAGCTCGTTGACCTCGGGAGCAGCACCAATCATGGCCAGATACAGTTCCAAAATCGGCTTTTGGAAAAGGATGCAGCAGGCACTTATGAGCATTGCCAGTACCAAGGGCTTAAAAAAGGCGAGCATACCAAGTCTTTTATCGGCAGCACCAAAGGCCTGGGCCGCATAACCGGTAGTACTCACTCGCAGAAAACCAAATAACCAATATAAATTGTTGAATAAAATAGCACCAAGGGAAACTGCTGCAATATATTTAGGGTCCGGAAGCTGTCCCATAACTGCCGTATTCACCGCACCCATCAAAGGCTGTGTCATTGTTGACAGCATAAACGGTACTGTCAGACCCAAGTATTCCCTATCAGTCAGCAGACTCATTCTATCTGTCCCTCCTGTTTATTCGCACTAAATTTTATTTTAAAAAAACATCTTGTGTGAATAGCTTATCATATGTTATAATTTATTGCAAGTAAAAAAAGTAGCAATTGCCAAAAATATTTCTGCGGAAAATTTGCCATTCTTCGCAAAAGAAAAATTTATACGCCATTGCTTAATTTTTTAGTCTTTAGTTAGCGACCGCTAATAGAAAAACTATTGTAAAAAGTATGAGAAATATATCAAAGGAGTGAGCACATGTCTGAAACACTAAATGTATGCGGACTGACTGTCGAACGCGGCACTAAGCTGCGCACGTATCTGCCCGTACCGGACACCAATGTAAAAATCCCCCTGACTATTATCAACGGCGAAAACGATGGCCCTACACTGCTTATTACCGCAGGCATCCATGGCGGCGAATATCCCGGTATTGCAGCAGCTATGGAGCTGGGCCGTGATATTGAGCCCGAGCACGTTACCGGCTGCCTGATTATGATGCACCCGGTAAATATCCAGGGCTTCTGGGCACGCCGCGAAATGATTGTGCCCGAGGACGGCAAAAACCTTAACCGCGTTTTCCCGGGCGATCCCACGGGAACGCTTGCCGATAAAACTGCATATTTAATCAGCAACAACTTTTTCCCGATTGCTGATTTTTATGTAGACATGCACAGCGGTGATATCCACGAAAGCCTGCATCCCTACGTTTACTATCCCGGCCAGCCCACTGCCGAAGTAGAAAAGAAATCACGTTCTGTAGCGCGCGTACTCGATATGGAATATATGGTACGCTCGTTGGCAACAGGCGGTGCCTATAACTATGCCGCCAGCACCGGACTGCCTTCTATCCTTATTGAACGCGGCGGCGCCGGCCTCTGCCTGCACGAGGATATCGAAGCCTATAAGGACGATATCCGCAATATCCTGCGTAAGCTGAAAATGTTCTCCCTGCCTGTAAAGCCACGCCATCACTCTCCGCGTGATGTAGAAAACCTTATTTATTTGGAAGCGTTGGAAACAGGCTGCTGGCTGCACCATATTCACAGCGGCGACTTTGTTGAGGAAGGCCAGGTTTTGGGACGCATTACCGACGTTTTCGGCAATACGCTGACAACATATTACGCAGAGCAGACAGGTGTAATTCTTTACGTCTGCCCGGCACTGGCATCTCCCAAGGGAACTATTCTTGTAGCCTACGGCACTATCAAGGAATTTGATGACGAAGATTAAAAATTGCTTGATGGCCTTTATCGATTAGCCATAGGTATCCTCCTGCTTAAGTTAGCACTTAATCTCTATGCAGGAAATTTTCTCTGAAAACTGTAAAATATTTTGCAAAAACCGCTTGACAAAGCCTTTGCTAACCGCTTATAATTCAGATAATCTCTTTGCACTGCAATTTAGCTACAGTACAAACTGATCAGGCGGTAAACCTTCTTCCGGGTTTTTGCAGCCGGGCCCTTTGGGCAGCAGACCTTGACGCAACGTCTGCGGGACAGTTAACTACTATCTCGCAGGCGTTTTTTATATGTAAAAAGGCCTGCAAAAATGCAAAGACCACTTTAGGAGGTTTTATTATGAAATTTGAAAACGATGCCGAAAGAATCGCTATGATTGTTTCCATCAACAGTATTATCGGTAATCTGCTCTTGTCGCTTGGTAAACTGATTGCCGGTTTCGTCGCCCAATCCGCCGCTATGGTTTCTGACGGTATCCACTCTGCGTCCGATGTTTTCGGTACCCTCATTGTTATGGCCGGCGTAAAATTTTCCAACAAGGCTTCGGATGATGACCATCCTTACGGCCACGAGCGTATTGAATGCATTGCAGCTATTCTTTTGGCAATAATCCTGACGATTATCGCCCTGCTCATCGGCTACAGTGGTTACGAAAAAATCGTAGGTGACCCGGCTGAGCTGGAGGTCCCCGGACAGCTTGCTCTGTGGGCAGCCATTATTTCCATTGTTGCTAAAGAAGCAATGTTCTGGTACACCCGCAACGCTGCACAAAAAATCAATTCCGGCGCCCTGATGGCAGAAGCATGGCATCACCGCAGTGACGCTATGAGCTCCGTCGGCGCTTTCATCGGTATTTTGGGCGCACGCATGGGCTATCCTATTTTAGATCCCATCGCCAGCCTGGTAATCTGCGTGATGATTTTATATGCTGCCTATGAGGTTTTCAAGGATTCTATGGATAAAATGGTTGACCGCAGCTGTGATGAGGAAACAGCAACCGCTATGGAAGACCTTGTTTCCCGCGTTCCCGGTGTAGAGCATCTCGACAGTCTGCACAGCCGTCTTTTCGGCAGCCGTATCTACGTTGATATTGAAATCAGCGTCAAGGATAACCTTACCCTGCTGCAGGCACATCACATCGCAGAAATGGTGCACACCGCTGTTGAAGCAAACTTTCCGCTGGTAAAGCATTGCATGGTGCATGTCAACCCTTTGAGCGAGGACAGCCATGAAGCCTGCACTATGCTGCCTCCGGACTTGCGTCCGCACAATCAGAATAATTAAATACCACTTAGCTTACAGCCTGCAAAAAACTTTTTTAAATTTTTCTTGACATACCCTCTTGACAGGCTATCTTAAGGGGGTATATAATTTAGGCAATCAATGAATGATTGCTCATATGTATGGTAATGTTTCCCAATAAATGTATGGAGGTATCTGCTAATGAAAAAGATGTTATTTATTCTTGTCAGCATGCTGTGCCTGCTTTTATCAGCCGGCTGCGGCAGCGACAAACAGGCAGCGCAAGCACCTGCTGCCGACAAGGTGTTGCGTGTGGCAACATCACCTGCTTCTCCGCCCTTTGAGCTTTATCTTAAGGAGCAAAACAAATTTACCGGCTTTGATATCGATTTAATCAATGATCTGGCCAAAAAAATGGGCTATGACAAGGTTGAATTTGTAAACACCCCGTTCGACGAACTTCTGCCCGGCCTGAATCACAAAAAATATGATATTGCCATGAACAACTTCAGTAAAACCAAGGCACGTTCCATTGACTATGCTGCAAGTGATTCCTATGCTAAAGCTGCTTTCTCCATCGTTGCCAAAAAAGGCAGTAACCTTAAAGCAGACATCGACAGCATGAACGGCCGTAAGGTTGCTATAAAAAAAGGTGCATCTGCTGAACGCGTTGCAAAATCCTTCCCCGGCAGCATCATTGTTGAATATCCGGAAAATGCCAGTGCTTTGCATGCAGTAGAAACCGGCGAAGCTGATTACGCTATCTGCGGTAACCTGACCACTGCCTACTATATGACTCATACCGATGACGACAATTGCCTGCAGGTTGTAGGCCATTCCGAACGCCAGGATGATCTTGTTGTCTATGCTGAAAAAGGAAATGAAGAGCTGATTAAAAAGTTTAACGTTGCTTTGAGCGACTATAAAAAGAGCGGCGAATACAAAAGACTCATCAAATTCTACTTCGGCGATATCGAAAAACAGTCCTGATACACCCCTAGCTCAGCTAAAAGCTTAAAGCTTTTATATATCACACCCCTTACAATACTCTTTTTATAATACTCCTTATCAGTCGGCACTCCTAAAGCCGGCGAACAAACACTCAACTCATCAAAAAGCAGAAAAGCCTTGCAGTAAGTCCAAACTGCAAGGCTTTTTTGCTGTATTTTTATATTTAGTTTAATCCTCCGGATGCAGCTTAATGCAGGACGCACGCACAGCCCTGTGCCAGCCACGCAGCAGATGATTACGCGTTTCTTCATCCATAGCAGGCGTAAACGTCTGCTCAATAACGTGATTGCCCTTAATCATTTCCTTGTCATCCCAATAGCCCACTGCCAGACCTGCAAGATAAGCAGCACCCATAGCAGTTGTTTCAATGCAGCTCGGGCGTTCTACCTTAACATTGATAATGTCCGCTTGCGTCTGCATCAGGAAGCTGTTGGCACAGGCACCGCCGTCAACCTGCAGCGAGCTCAGCTTAATACCGCTGTCCTCTTCCATAGCCTTCAGTACATCGTACACCTGATAGGCAATAGCTTCGAGCGTTGCACGCACAATATGATTACGGTTAACACCGCGCGTCAGGCCGACAATCGCACCGCGCGCATATTGGTTCCAATGTGGCGCACCCAAGCCTACAAAGGCAGGAACCATATAGCAGCCGTTGGAATCGGGCACAGATTTCGCCATAGCTTCGGATTCGGCAGCATTGCGAATCAGTCCCAGCTCATCACGCAGCCATTGGATAGCAGCGCCGGCAACGAAAATAGAGCCTTCCAGCGCATACTCTACCTTGCCGTCTACACCCCAGGCGATAGTTGTAACAAGACCGTTTTTGCTGTCAACAGGCTTTTCACCGGTGTTCATCAGCATAAAACCGCCGGTACCATAGGTATTTTTTGCTTCGCCGGGTGCAAAGCAGGTCTGTCCGAACAGCGCACATTGCTGGTCACCTGCAGCGCCGGCGATAGGAATAGAAGCCTCAAAAAGCTTCGCATCGGTAGAACCGTATACACAGCTGGAGGGCTTAACCTCCGGCAGCATTTGGCGCGGAATGCCCAAAATAGTCAGGATTTCGTCATCCCACTGCAGAGTATGAATATTAAACATCAACGTACGCGAAGCATTGGAATAATCCGTAACATGAACCTTACCGCCGGTCAGCTTCCAGATAATCCAGCTGTCAATAGTACCGAACAGCAGCTGGCCTGCTTCCGCACGCTCGCGTGCATGAGGTACGTTTTCCAGAATCCAGTGCAGCTTGGTACCGGAGAAATAAGCATCCAGAACCAGGCCTGTCTTTTCACGGAACATATTGGCATAGCCACGGATTTTCAGCAGATCACAGTATTCTGCGGTACGACGGCACTGCCAGACAATCGCCTTGCAGATAGGACGACCGGTGTTCTTATCCCAAACTACGGTAGTTTCGCGCTGATTCGTAATACCGATACCGGCAATATCAGCCGGAGTAACATCCAGCTTGCTCATTGCCTCGTACATCAGGCCAACCTGAGTAGCCCAGATTTCCTCGGCATCGTGCTCCACCCAACCTGCCTGCGGATAATACTGCGTAAACTCCTTTTGTGCTACGCTGCAGATTTCTCCATGCTTGTCAAATAAAATACAGCGGCAGCTGGTAGTTCCCAAATCCAGTGCCATGATATATTTATTTTTCATGCTTTCACGACCTTTCCTTGATATTTTTAAGTATAACACAAAACATAAGGAGCCGCCACTTTCGTAGCAGCTCCTGAAAAAGCATATTTAATTATATGTGATTGGGAATCCTGATAATGTATATAGCGCCTTATCGCACGTCTTATAAGTTAGGCAAGAACATTACCAACCCCGGAACGTATGTAACGATAAGCAATGCTACAAGCAGCGCTACGATAAACGGCCAAACTTCCTTGAAGAATTCGCCGAGCGGCGTTTCCGTTATCGCACAAACCGTAAACATCATCGAACCGAACGGTGGCGTCAGACCGCCGATCATAATATTAACAATACAGATAATACCGAAGTGTACAGGGTCTACACCCAGTTTGGTTACAACAGGAACAAGCAGCGGGGCCAGAATAATCAGTGCAGCGCCACCCTCCAGGAACATGCCCAAAATCAGCAGCAGGATATTTACCAGCATCAGCATCATATACGGATTGCGGGTAAAGTCAAGCATTGCGGAGGTGATATGCTGCGGAATACGCTCCCAGTTCAGATAATAGCCAAAGAAAGAAGCTGCAACGATAATCAGTACAACAGAGCTGGTACCGTAAATAGTTTCCTTCATAATCGGCCAGGCATATTCCCACTTCAGCTCCTTATAGATGAAGGCGCCTACCAGAATGCAGTATACTACTGCTACAGCGCCTGCCTCGGACGGAGTGAACATACCCATGCGCAGGCCGGCGATAATACCAAACGGGAAAAGCAGCGCCCAGATAGATTCCTTAAACTGAGTCATAATTTCACCGAAGGTAGCAGCCTTTTCACGCGAAGGCTTGTAGCCA
>ERZ791840.151-NODE-151-length-53893-cov-4.787492_pt1 | contig 53893 bp, 46 predicted proteins | sample MGYA00510291_ERZ791840 | MGnify/ENA primary metagenome ERZ791840 (study PRJEB30046, sample SAMN00715256) | human gut metagenome | study: EMG produced TPA metagenomics assembly of the A metagenome-wide association study of gut microbiota in type 2... | reverse complement strand
GGCGCGCAGCTCTGTGGGATCTACACAGTCATACTCGATGGCGTAGGCCGGGCGCATGATTTCTACATGCTCCAGGCCGCGAATGGTGCGGAGAAAGGCCAACTGGACATCCTCCGGCAGAGAGGAGGACATGCCCTGCAAGTAATATTCCTCGGTCTGGAGTCCCATTGGCTCTACAAAAAGCTGATGCCGGGGCTTGTCCGCAAACCGTACAATTTTCGTTTCAATAGAAGGGCAGTAGCGCGGGCCGATTCCCTCAATCTGGCCGGAAAACAGGGGCGAACGGTGGAGATTTTCCTTGATAATCCGGTGTGTTTCCGCATTGGTATAGGTGATATAGCAGGAAACCTGATTTTTCAGGCCGCTGGGATTGGTGGCAAAGGAAAACGGCGTGATGGAATCGTCTCCGTCCTGACGTTCCATAGCGTCAAAGTCAATGCTCCGCCGATGCACCCGGCAGGGGGTTCCGGTTTTAAAGCGGCGCATCCGCAGCCCCAGATCGCTGAGATTTTTCCCCAGAGGGCGGCTGGGCAGGGCGGCATCCGGGCCGCTTTCATAGGAAACCTGTCCCACGTGAATCCGGCCGTTTAAGTAGGTTCCCGTGGCAATTACCACGGCAGAGACGGTATACTGTGCCCCCAGTGCTGTGACAACCCCGGTGACACGGCCGTTTTCCGTCTGAATTTCGGCGACCTCTGCCTGCTTGATCTCCAGGTTGGGGGTATTCTCACAGACGTGCTTCATATAATTGTGATACTGCACCCGGTCGGCCTGCACCCGAAGGCTGTGCACCGCCGGCCCTTTGCCCCGGTTCAGCATCCGGCTCTGCAAAAAGCAGGCATCTGCCCCTTTTCCCATTTCACCGCCCAGAGCGTCAATTTCCCGTACCAGATGTCCCTTTGCCGTGCCGCCAATAGACGGATTACAGGGCATATTGGCAATCTGATCCAGAGAAATGGTAAACAATACGGTACGGCAGCCCAGCCGTGCAGAGGCAAGTGCTGCTTCTACACCAGCGTGTCCGGCGCCGACAACCGCGACTTCATATTCTCCCATATGATACATGATAGAACCATCCTTTTTTGCGATAACCGCTGTTTCGGCCGATATGTGCATTTTCATACAGCCATATGCCGAAACAGGCTCTTAAAAAAGCCCCCAAAGCGGAGGCTTTTCCATCAATTCAGTAAAAAAACGCACCTCATTCTAAGAACCTGTTTTCACAAGAAATATGTGTGGATTTTCGAGCATAATTTTGTTGCAGACAAGGCAAAAATACGCAGGCGGGCTGTCGCCCGGCAAGTGTTTTTCACGCAGTATGCAGCAAAATTTGCCGAAAAGGCACTTGTATACGCTTGTGAAGACAGGTTCTAAGTGCGTTTTTATTATACTCTATTTGTACCGAATTTGTCAAGGCAATTATTTTCCCACGCAGAACCGGGAGAATACATCATCCACCACGGCCTCAGACACCCGTTCTCCGGTGAGGGAAAGCAGGGAATCGGCGGCCTCTTCCAGGAGCACAGTAACGGCATCCAGTAGTTCCCCCTGTGCCAGCGCATCCAGCGCCAGCTGAATCTGCTCCTTTGCCTGCTCCAGGCACTGCTTTTGCCGGGCGTTGGAGACGATTCCCAGTTCCGGGGTGACCTGCTCCGTGTAGAACAGCTGTTCCACCGCCTGGCGGAGGGCTTCCAGGCCGTCTCCGTCCTTTGCCGTCATGGGAATCACATAGGAAAACCGCTTTTGCAGCTGTTCCAGATCCAGCCGGGCGGTCTGGTCGGACTTATTGGCAATGGCAATCACCGGCTGCTGCGCCGGAAGCTGTTCCATCATGCGGCGGTCGTCTGCATCCAGCGGCCGCGCAGTATCAAACACCGCCAGAATCAGATCTGCCTGGCGGAGCCGTTCCTCTGCGATCTGCACGCCCATCTGTTCAATGACATCCTGGGTTTCCCGGAGTCCGGCGGTGTCCCACAGGCGCAGGGTCACATTCCCCAGGCGGATTTCTTCTTCCACCACGTCACGGGTGGTGCCGGCAATCTCTGTGACAATGCTCCGGTTACAGCCGGAAAGCAGATTGAAGAGGGTGGATTTTCCCACATTGGGCTTTCCCACAATCACCGCAGACACCCCGGAGCGGAGAATCCGGCCGTAGGTGTAGGTGGCGAGGGTTTCTTCCAGCTGTGTCACAACCGGCCGCAGAGAGGCCTCCAGGCTCTCCGGCGTAACGGCAGGGATTTCATCCTCCGGATAGTCGGCCCAGGCGGCCAGATCCCCCAGGCTGCGGACAAGCCCCTGGGAAATCTGCTGCACACGGCGGAACAGGGCACCGTTTTGCTGGGCGCGGGCAAAGGAAAGCTCCCGCTGGCCGGCGGCGCCAATGACATCCATCACGGCCTCGGCCTGTGTCAGTGTCATTTTGCCGGAGAGAAAAGCACGCTTAGTGAACTCTCCCGGCTCCGCAGGGGCGGCTCCGGCGGCCAGGAGCGCCTCCAGCAGCTGTCCGGTGACATACAGTCCCCCATGGCAGGAAAGCTCTGCTACGTCCCCTCCGGTGTAGCTGTGGGGGGCGCGAAAGACGGTAAGGATGCCGTCATCCAGTTCTTTGCCGTCCGGGGTGCAGAAGGTGCCGTAGGTACAGGTATAGCCCTCCATCTCTGCCGGCTGCTTTCCGGATACGCTGCGAAAGCATGCTCCGGCAATGGACAGCGCCTTCGGGCCGGATACCCGGACAACCGCAATTCCGCCGGCGGCATGGGGCGTTGCAATGGCTGCAATGGTTTTCATGCAATTTCTCCTTTTCTTCCAAAAAACGGGCTGCCGAATTCCGTGCAGCCCGTTTTTTCATTTTGTGGATTGTTTCACGTGAAACATCACGTTAAAACTCGATCTTTCCGTACAGGCCGGCGTTCAGCTCGTCCTCCGGCTTCGGCTTCTTATAATCCCGTTCGAAGCTGGTCTTCATGGAGTCCAGATTCTTACGCTTGAAGTCCTCCGGGCCGCGCTCCCGATACGGGCGCTTTCCGCCGTGATTCTGGCCGTTCCGGCCGCCCCGGTTTCCGCCCTGCCGGCGGCCGTTGACAGAAGAAACCACAACCTTCCGGTACGGGTCTTCTCCCACGCTCCGGGAGGTAACGCCGTCAATCTCCGCAATCCGGCTGTGAATGATCCGGCGCTCATAAGGGTTCATCGGTTCCAGTGTGGTAGAACGTCCGGTGCGCAGTACGCTCCGTGCAATCTTTTCTGCCAGCTGTTCCAGTGTCTTGCGGCGCTTTTCCCGATAGCCGTTGCTGTCCAGGAGCAGGCGGCAGTAGGTTTCGCTGTCCTTATTGACCAGAATCGAGGCCAGGTACTGGATGGAATCCAGCGTTTCGCCCCGGCGGCCGATGATGGTGCCGCTCTTGTTCTGGCTGGAGATTTCCATGCGAACGCCGTTTGCGGTCTGCATGACGGTAATTTCGGTCTCAATGCCCATTTCCCGATAAATGTTCTGTACATATGCCTTGGCATGTCTCAGATTTTCGGACATATCCGCATCTGTCAGAATCTTTTCGACTGCTTCTGATTCAATGCCCCGTGTGGAAACGTGCTTTTCTGTTTCCGCAGGCTTTGCTGCTGCCGGCGCGGTTTCTGCCTTTGCAGGAGCCGGTGCCGCCGGGGTCTCTTCCGGCACTGCTGCCGGAGCCGGAGCAACTTCTTCTACCGGCTCATAGGAAGCCTCTACCTGTGCCTCCCGTTTTACTTTCCCAAACAATGACTTTTTCGGTTCTTCCAGGATACGAAACACTATATAATCCACGGATACGCCAAATTTTGCAGAGGCCATCTGCTTTGCTTCTTCAATCGTTTTGGCTGTAAAAATCTCTTTCATAACCGTGCTCATCCCTTTCCATTTCTGCGGAGCTTCCATTTCCGCACTTATTTTTCTCTGTACGCAGTATGCAGTCAATCGCCGCACATTTCCTGTGAAAACAGATCTTCTTTTCTGTCTGCGCGTTCCAATCTGCATTTCAGATGCAGATGCTTACTTTTTCTCTTCCTTGCTGTCGGTTTCGCTTTCGTCATAGGATTCCCCGTATTTTTCTGCCATACGCTTTCTGGCATCCTTCAGTACCTGTTGATTGTACTTGGAGAGTTCATTCCGGGACATATCCTTGGTGTCTTCTTCATAGCGTGCCCGCTTCTGCTGGCCTTCAGACAGTTCCTGTGCGCCCATCATCTTCTGCATGAAGCTCTTTTTGCCGTTGGCATACTTCTTCTGCATCTTCTTATTCTGCTTTTCGCAGAGTGCTTCTGTCCGCTTCGGGGTGAAATAGAGGTTCAGACCAACGGTCTGGAGCAGGGAGAAGAAGGAAGAGCAAACCCAGTAGAAACCAACGCCGGCCGGTACCTGGAAGGCAAACCAGACGGAGAAAACCGGCATGATGTACAGCATAACATTCATGCAGCCCATGCCCTTCATGCCAGGGTTCCGCTTCTTCTGTACAATCTGCATATAGATCGTCAGGATCAGCTGCAAGACACCGGACAGAATCGGAATCATGAACAGGCCGATTGCAGTGGGTGTCCAGGAATCCGGATGCCAGGTGGGGATGCTCCCCAGATTCAGGCCGAACAGGTTAAACTTGTCATAGAATTCGGAAACCTGTGCGGAGAGGCTGTCTCCGAAGGTATCCAGGAAATCCGATGCGTGATCGTGGTGTGCTGTCAGTACGGTCAGCTCACGCCGCAGGCTGGTGCCCTGTTTCGCCAGATCCGGATCAATCTTCTGCACAATTTCAAATGCGCTGGAGATCACGCTGTCTTTTACCTTTAAGATATAGGACAGCGGCTTATAAACAACATCCAGAATGCCGAACAGGATAAAGAACTGCAAAAACATAGGCAGGCAGGATGCGCCGGGATTGATATTTTCCTCCTGATACAGCTGCATCTGTGCTTCCTGGAGCTTTTGCGGTTCGCTTTTGTACTTCTGCCGGAGTTTTTCCAGCTTGGGGTTCAGCCGCTGCATTCTGGCGGTATTCAGCTGCTGCTTGTACGAAATCGGAAACAAAATCAGTTTCGTAATGATGGTGAACAGCAAAATCGCCAGCGCATAGTTGTCCACCAGGTCATAGATCAGACGCATGATCCAGCCAAACGGCTTACCACACAGATCATATAAAAAATCCATATTATTTTTTAACCCTTTCTGTTGCGTAGAATATGTTGCTGCCGGGTGCCGGGAAAGGGAATCCGGGGCGGTTCCAGATGATCCGGCACCGGATCAATTCCGCCGGGATTCCACGGATGACACCGCAGCAGACGCCGCACGGCCAAAAAGCCGCCCCGCAGTAGTCCAAACCGCAGGATTGCAGTATGCGCATAACAGGAACAGGTCGGATAAAACCGGCATACAGCCGGTGTCAGTCGGGAAAACCGCTGGTATAGACGGATCAGTGCCGCCGCGAGGTACCTCAATCCGGTTTTCCCCCCTCCGACGGCGGTTCCATCCATCGCCGGATGCGGCTCAGTCCGCTCCCGGCCAGATAGTCACGCAGTTTTGTGGACGAAATGCCCACAATAGACGGCAGTGCCACAATCACCAGATCCAGCCCGGTAGGAAACATAGACTCTGTCTCCCGGTAGGCCTGCCGTATAATGCGCCGGGCACGGTTCCGCTGAACCGCCCCTCCTACTTTCTTGCCAACGGTTATTCCCAGCCGGTTATACCGGCGCCGTGTCTTTCTGACATAAATCACAACATAGGGGGAAACGAATTTTTTTCCACGCCTGTACAATTGTAAAAAATCACGGTTTTGATTGAGAATATACGTTTTCTGCATGGCATGCACTCCAACTTTACCGGCGCGCCGCGGAAAATACAGCCTTGTCCGCCAAAGGCGGCAAAAGGCACCTTCTCCCGGCACGCCCTCTGATCATCTGCCTGCTGCCCCCCTGAAATCCAAAGGCAGCAAGGGTTTTTCTTCTGCTGTTTTCAAGAAAAAAGCGTATCCCGGCTTCGTCCCCTTGTCATTGGCACCGACACAGAACCACCCTACCTGCTTGCCGCCGGTAGGTGTTTTTCCAATCGGCACGTCAGACAGTACGAATCCGGGATACGCTCCTCGAAAAAACAAAAGACCACAAACCAATGGCGTTGTGGTCCGACTTCGATCAGTGGCTCAGTCTTGCTCTGCCCCGTGCTCTTCTGCGAGCTAAAACCTTTCTACCGTTCGCAGTGGCCATTCTCTTCCGGAAGCCATGCACCTTTTTCCGATGAATCTTCTTCGGCTGATATGTTCTCTTCAAGACAGTAACCTCCCTTCTCTTTCGGCGAAACCAAAAAGGCTCCGCGCAGGCTGCTGGATTCTTACGAGGCAGCCCGCACGAATCCATTTACAATATATTATAACCGATCCCATCCGGTTTGTCAAGAGATTTTTTTATTTTCCACGGATTTTCCACGCATGTCCCCTTTCCGCAGGCTTTCTGCCGCCCGGAGTGCGCAGTGCCGGCCGGTTCCGGTGAGAGAAGTCCCCTTCTGTGCCCTTTTTTCGGGAAAAAGGGTTTTCCACCTTTTGCACAAGGGCTTATCCACAAATTCCACAGGGAAATTTCAGAGAAAACCCGAAGTTTTCCACAGAAGGGTCTTGATTTTCAACAATGAATATGGTATACTATTATAGTATACGTGTCTGTTGAAACAGGTGCGGAAAACGCCGTGCAGCAAATTCCACTGCACTTTTTGCTGCGGCAAAAAGAAATCAAAATCACGGGCTGGAGGCGGCTGCCGCTGCAGCCTGGGATTTTTCAGAAATAAAGGAGGACTCGCCCGATATGAACTCATTTGACGAAGTGTTTGCCCTGGTGAAGCGGTATTGCCTGGAAAAAGGAAATATCCCGGAAGTTGCGGTAAAACTCTGGATTGATGCGCTCACCCCGGTACATCTGGACGGCACGACTGCACTGTTTACGGTACAGTCTGAATTCCAGCGGGATGTTATTCTCAACAACTACGAATCTCTGCTGAAGGAAGCCTTTCTCAGCACGCTGGGCTTTGAAATTCATCTGGAAATCCAGGTGGAGGAATCCGGCGCACAGCCGAACCTGGATCCCCAGAAATCCCAGAATTACGACGAAATTGTACGCCGCCACGAGGAGCTGGAGCACAGCTTTGAAGGGGCAAATTATGAATACACCTTTTCCACCTTCATTGTAGGTGGTTCCAATGAATTCGCCTATGCAGCCTGCACCGCAGTGGCAAAGGATCCGGGGAAGAATTACAACCCGCTGTTTATCTACGGCCCCTCCGGACTGGGAAAAACCCATCTGATGCATGCCATTGCCCATGAGGTGCACCAGAATCACCCGGAATACAAGATTATTTATGTTACCAGCGAAGAATTCGGCAACGACCTGATTTCCAGCATCAATGACGGCAATACCGCACGGTTCCACGACAAATACCGGAACGCGGACGTGCTGCTCATTGACGATATCCAGTTTTTCAGCAACAAAGAGCGGATGCAGGAAGAATTCTTCCATACCTTCAACAAGCTCCATGCAGAGGGCAAGCAGATTGTCATTACATCAGATAAGCCGCCGAAGGAGCTGAAAACTCTGGAAGAACGAATCCGAAGCCGGTTTGAATGGGGTTTGATTACAGACATCACCACACCGGACTTTGAAACCCGGATTGCCATTATCCGCCGGAAGGCAGAGCTGCTGGATCTGTACATCCCAGACGATGTGTCGGAATTTATCGCAAATCGCCTGAAAACCAACATCCGTCAGCTGGAAGGCGCGGTAAAAAAGCTGAAAGCCCTCAAGCATCTGGCCGGTTCGCCCCCGTCTATCTCCATGGCACAGAGCGTCATCAAGGATATTCTCAGCGATGATCAGCCGGTACCCATTACAGTAGAGAAAATTATTGTGGAAGTGGCAGATGTCTACGGCGTTTCTCCGGAAGATATCCGCAGCAGCAAGCGCTCCAGCCAGATTTCTACCGCCCGAAAAGTGGCCATCTATGTGGTACGGGAAATTACCCAGATGCCGCTTCAGGCCATTGGCACGGAATTCGGCGGCAGAGACCATTCTACTATTGTTTATTCCATCAGCAATATTGAAACAGCAATGAAACACGACGAACATTTAAAGCAGCTGGTAGAGGATATCATCAAGAACATTCGCAGCAAGAGTCACGCCTGATGACACTTTGGTTTTCCACGAAGTTTGCACAGTGGAAATTGGGGAATGATGCGGGCCAGTTTGGCATATCCACAGAATTGCACAGAAAAAGTGCGGTTTTCCACAGTGGTTTCAACAGACTGTGGAAAAGTCAGAATGAAAAAAGTTTTCCCTTCCCATCCCTGAAAAAAGATATCTCCGGATTTCGTTTCCACAAGGGTGTGTTGAGAAAGGGGAAATCCGATTTCCACAGTGTGTGGAATGTGGAATGCGGAGAAGATGCAGTTTCCACGAAATTTTCCACTTATTTTGCAGATCCACTCCACGAATTTCAACAGTTTCCACAGAAAGGGAAAGTTTGCACTTTTCCGGAAACTCTTAACGCATGCACTGTGGAATAAAATGCTCGCAAAACCCCGGAATATGGACGGTTTCCACATTTTCCGGATCCCTATTACTACTACTATTTTATTTTTTCTTTGTATTCTGTGATTTGCAGCTTTCGCTGCATCTTTTTTCAAATAGAGTCGGCTGCGTTGCCATCCTCTGGCGTGTCCGTAGCATGAGGACAGATAGGAAGTGTTCTCGAGAGAAGGACAAGATAAAGAAAAGGATGGAAATTCAAGTATTTTTTCGTGGGACGTGCCATAGAAAAGAAGTGCAATCAAAAGCGTTATCCATGCAGAAAGGATGCATATTTATGACGAAAATACAATTTTCCTGCGACCGGCAGGTATTTTATGCGGCAATTACCCATGTGGCAAAGGGTGTTGCGCAGAAATCGACGATCCCGGAGCTGGAACGGCTGAAGCTGCGGCTGGATCATGACATGCTGGAACTCACCGGCTATGATCTGGAATTCGGCATTCAGCGTACAATTGAGGTAGAATCCGAGGACTCCGGGGAATTTGTCATTTTGCCGCGGCTGCTAAGTGAGGCAGTACGGCGGTTTTCCGGAGAACGGGTACAGATGGAAGTGGATGAAAATTATGGGGTGCGCATGACTTGCGATGCCACACAGTTCCAGATTTCCGCCATGTCTGCGGAGGAATACCCCTCCCTGCCCAATCTCAGCATGCAGTCCGGCATGCAAATTGAACAGTCTGTGTTGAATTCCATGATTCGCCAGACCAGCTATGCAGCTTCCACCAGTGAGGCAAAGCCGGTGCTGACCGGAGAATTGTTTGAGGTGGAACAGGACGTGCTCCATGTGGCAGCCATTGACGGATATCGTCTGGCTGTTCGGCAGGAACCGATTTCCAGTGCGGAAAACTTCCGGTTTGTAGTGCCAAAGCGTACCCTTCTGGAAGTGGCCAATATGCTGAAGGATGATGCAGAGGATCTGTGCGATATCTCCGCAGACCGGCGGTATGTGGTATTTGAATTTAATGGGTATACCGTGTTTTCCCGTCTGCTGGAAGGAGAATTTCACAATTACCGGAGCAGCATTCCCAATCAGCATGAGACTGAGGTGCTCATGGATACGGTGGAACTCACCCGGTGTCTGGAGCGTTGCTCTCTGCTGATCAGCGGCAAATATAATGCCCCGGTACGCTGTACTTTTTCCGGCGGCGCACTGGAAATCTGGTGCAAAACCGGCATTGGTGAAATTCACGACAAGATTCCGGCACAGATCAGCGGCCCGGATGTTACCATCGGCTTTGACAACCGTTTTTTGCTGGAGGCTGTACGCGCCGCAGACTGTGATCAGGTAAAGATTCAGCTCACTGGCGGCAACCGGGTGGCAACACTGGTGCCGCCTCAGGGCGAAAGCTTCCTGTTTTTGCTGATGCCCATTCAGCTGCGGCAGTAATAAGCGCTGTCCGGTATTTTTCAGGAAAATGGATCTCGGCACGGTCTGCAAAATGGAAAAAATGCAGCACGTGTTTCCACAAAATACGGAACGGGTGTTTCTGAAAAGCGGCGAAGATTCGGCGAAAAAACGCGGGATTCAGAGGTCGCAGAGGAAACCCAAACCATCCAGGAGGAAAAAGGAATGGCAGCAGAAGAAACTGTAACAGTGGGAATTCATACGGAATTTATTAAGTTGGATTCTCTTTTAAAGTTTGCCGGTCTGTGTGATACCGGCGGTTTCGCAAAGGAACTGGTGCAGCAGGGCGCAGTTCAGGTGAACGGTGCAGTTTGTACCATGCGGGGCAAGAAAATTTATCCGGGAGATACGGTACAGGTTGACCGCTTTCTGGTAAAGGTGACAAAAGAGGCATGAGACTCACACAGCTGACGGCAGATGGTTTTAAAAATCTCCGCGGCGTTGCCATTGCGCCGGATCCGGCCTATAATCTGATTCTGGGGGAAAATGCACAGGGAAAAACCAACCTCTTAGAGGCGATCTGGGCGCTTACCGGATGCCGGAGCTTTCGCGGCAGCCGGGAACGGGATTATCTCCCCTTCTCCGGCGGTGCATTACAGGTGGAGGCAAGGCTTCAGGACAGCCGCAGAGAGCAGTCTGTGCGCCTCTGTATGGCGCCCGGCGGCAGTGCCCCGGAAAAGCGCTTCTGGTGCAATGACGTGCCGCAGAAGGGCGGCAGTCTCTTCTCTGTGTTTCACTGCGTGGTGTTTACCCCGGAGGATTTGTCCCTGGTCAGCGGCGGCCCGGAACGGCGGCGTTCCTTTCTGGATTTGTGTACGGCACAGCTCCGGGCACCTCATCTGGCGCTGGTGCGGCGCTATCAGCTGGTATTGCAGCAGAGAAACGCTGTGTTAAAGCAGAAGCTCCCCCCGGAGCAGGCTGCGGCAATGCTGGGGGTATGGGATGTACAGTTGGCGAAGCTGGGGGCAGAGATTGCCGTACAGCGCGCCGCCTATGTGCGCCGTCTTGCGGCCGTCTGTGTGCCCCTTTACAGTGAAATTTCCAGGGGACAGGAGCAGATTTCCCTGCACTATCAGTCCAGTATCTATGGAAAGGATGCACAGGAAAGCCTTCCCGAACAGGTGACACCGGCGCTATTGCAGCAATATACGGAAAAGATGGAGCAAGGGGTTCAGAGTGACCTGTTCCTGGGTCATACCGGTGCAGGCGTGCACCGGGATGACCTGCTGCTCTGGATTGACGGAAAACCGGCAAAGGAATTCGGCTCCCAGGGGCAGAAAAAGAGTCTGGCGCTGACGCTGAAGCTCTCCCAGGCACAAATCTACAGTCAGCGGCAAAAGGAATCGCCGGTGGTGCTGCTGGATGATGTGATGGGCGAGCTGGACGAGGCCAGACAGACGGTGGTATCCACCATTGTCCGGGAGATGCAGCTCTTTGTTACCACCTGTCACCCGGAGTCCCTGCTTTCCCCAAAAGCGGGAAAACGATTTTTGTTGAAAAGTGGGACAATCGCAGAGTGAGTGGAAAAGCAGCCGAAAGTACGGCAAATTTCTTTTTCCACAAGCTGTTGAAAACGCTGTGGAAAGTCTGTGCAGAGGTGTGAAAAATCAGATCTTTTCGGAAAAAGTGTCACGGAAAAGAAAGCTTTGCCGGAATGACGCGGAATTTTCCTGCAAAGACAACCGTGCAAAGGCTGATTGTTTCACCGAAAACCCATGGAAACGATAGAAAGGCAGAGACCGGCGGTAAAATGCCGGTCTCGGCCGGAATTTACAGTAAAAAAAGGCGCTGTTGTGCGTTTTCACCGGAATGGATGCCGGAAAGGAACACGTACCATGCGTCTCCGGTACGGTGTCGGGAGCGATATCGTGCACGCCTGTCCAAATTGTTTCACGTGAAACAGTGCGGACAGAAAAACTTGGAGGAATTGCAAAATGACAGAGGCAATCAAACCCAACGCCCAGAATTATGACGAAAATCAGATTCAGGTGCTGGAGGGACTGGAGGCAGTCCGAAAGCGGCCGGGTATGTACATCGGCTCTACCGGGCCGAAAGGACTCCATCACCTGGTCTATGAAATTGTAGACAATGCGATTGATGAAGCTTTGGCAGGCTATTGTACCGAAATTACAGTGGATATTCTGCCGGAGAATGTAATCCGGGTATCCGACAACGGTCGTGGTATTCCGGTGGGCATTCACCCGAAGGAAGGCATTTCTGCAGCAACCGTTGTTTACACCATTCTGCATGCCGGCGGTAAATTCGGCGGCGGCGGCTATAAGGTGTCCGGTGGTCTGCACGGTGTAGGTGCATCCGTTGTCAACGCCCTTTCGGAGTGGCTGAAACTGACGGTAAAAGACGGTACACACGTGCATTACCAGGAGTTCCACCGGGGCGATTATGACAAGCCGATTTCCATTATCGGAGATACGGCAGAAACCGGAACAACCGTAGAATTTAAGGCAGATCCGGAGATTTTTGAAGAAACCACAGAGTATGACTATGAAGTATTGCTGAAACGGCTGCGGGAGCAGGCCTTTCTGAATGCCGGCATCCGGATTGTCTTTTCCGATAAGCGGAATCCGGAGCAGGAACGGTGTGAAGTGCTGCACTATGAGGGCGGTATCCGCCAGTTCGTAGAATATCTCCACCAGAAACGGGGACTGGAATCACTGTCGGATGATGTGATTTATGTTTCCGGCATGGAAGGCGACTCCTTTGCAGAAGTGGCGCTGCAATACAACGACAGCTATAATGAAATGATTCTGTCCTTTGCCAACAATATTCATACGGCAGACGGCGGTACCCATGAAACCGGCTTTAAAAATGCACTGACCAAGGTGATCAATGAATACGGCAAAAAGTTCGGGCTGTTAAAGGACGGCACGCGTCTTTTGGGCGATGACGTGCGGGAAGGCCTGACGGCAATTGTTTCCGTAAAGCTGACGGAGTGCGAATTTGAAGGACAGACCAAGGGACGGCTGGGCAATCCGACGGTGCGTCCGTTTGTCGAAAAAATGGTCTTTGATAAGCTCATGAGCTACTTTGAAGAAAATCCTACGGTGGCACGGGCAATTTTCGACAAGAGCCTGTCCGCGCAGAATGCCCGGGAAGCAGCAAAAAAAGCCAGAGAAACCGCACGGCGCAAGTCTGCGATGGAAAGCGCTTCCCTCCCCGGAAAGCTGGCAGACTGTCAGGAAAAATCCACAGAGGGAACAGAGCTGTACATTGTCGAGGGTGACTCGGCAGGCGGTTCCGCCAAGGAAGGAAGAGACCGGCGGTATCAGGCAATTCTCCCCCTCTGGGGCAAAATGCTGAACGTAGAAAAGGCGCGGATCGACCGGGTATACGGCAATGAAAAGCTGATGCCGGTGGTCACGGCGCTGGGAACTTCCATCGGCGAGGACTTTGACATTCAAAAGCTGCGGTACGGCAAGATTATTATTATGGCCGATGCCGATGTAGACGGCTCTCACATCCGTACCCTGCTGCTGACCTTCTTCTTCCGCTTTATGCGGCCGCTGATTACAAACGGCAACGTCTATCTGGCGCAGCCGCCGCTCTTTAAGGTTTCCAAGGGCAAAAAGTATAAGTATGCCTTTGATGAACCGGAACGGGATCGGTATATTGCAGAATTTGCAGATGCAGACGGCAGCACGGCAAAGGTGGGCGTACAGCGGTACAAAGGTCTGGGTGAAATGAGCTCGGAACAGCTGTGGGAAACCACCATGAACCCGGAGACACGTTCTATGATTCGGGTGGAGATGGAGGATGCAGAACGGGCAGACGAAATCTTTACCATTCTTATGGGCGACAAGGTTGCGCCCCGAAAGGAATTCATTGAAAAGAACGCCAAGTATGTCGAAAATCTGGACGTATAAACAGGAGGCGCTATGAAAGAATCGATCAGTCTTCCCGTTTTTGAAAAGACAAAGCCGTATACCATCGACTGGCACTATTATCAGGAAGGATTTACGGTATTTCAGAAGAAATATGTACTGCTGCGCAACCGGATTATGATGCTGGTTTTTGCTGTGCTGCTGGTATCGTTTATTGTATCGGCGGCGACAGATCCCAGCAATAAAATGGCCTATTTCCTGATGATGCTGTGTCTGGCGGCAATCTGCATGCTGTGGTATAATCCGCGCAAGCAAAAACGGCTGATTCTGGACGCAGTCCGGGAGCTGGAAGGGGAACAGTATACCGCTTCCTGTGACGGAAAGGTGCTGCGGATTCAGGCAGAGGCAGTCACCGAGGACGGAGCTGCGGTTCCGGAAAGCCGGGTGCTGCTGGAAAATGCCTGGGTGCAGGAAATGGAAGCTTTCTACCTGGTCTGTGACGGCAAACGGATGTTCTATATTCTGCCAAAAGCAGCCATTGCACAGCCGGCAGAAACCACACAGCAGGAGGATGCACCGGAAGCAGACGAGGCAGAAAGCGAATAACTGCACACACTTGCAGTGCTCGTGTGAAGATGGGATAGGAAAAGAGGATAAAAAATGAATCCAAATACAAACGGCAATCAGAATGCATATCATTACGCACCGGGGCAGGCACCGCGCGGCGCACAGACACCGCCGCCATATCAGAATGCATCTAATCCGAATCCGTATCAGTATCAGAATCCGCAGTGGCAGCAGAATCCCAACGGGATGCCGAATCCTTACGGAATGCCGCCGCAGCCGCCGAAAAAGAAACGGAAAATCTGGCCCATTGTGCTGATCATTATTATTGCAGTTGTGGTTATACTGAGCATTTTCAGCGCGGTTATTCTCGTTCCGGCTATCGTAGGGTATGTCAAGCAGGTCGAGAAAGAGAATGCGGAGAATGAGTGTTCGGCAGCAGTTTCCGCAGCACAGACGATTGTTTCCAGTGCATATGCTTCCATGGACGGCACCTATGAAGCGGAGGACGGTACGGAGATTCAGTTTGACCAGGATGCGCTGGCAGACGGCGAACTGGATATCACCGCAGAGGCCGCAGATGCGATTGAGGAACTGTCAGAGGTAGACGGTACTGTAATATCGGTTATTTCGGATGAGGCTAAAATTAGTTATCTGAAATATCGTGCGGAAAGCGGCCAAGTTGTCGTGTATGAAGATCCGGACGGGGAATCCGGTTCTTACACCGTAAAATAAGGGCGCAGGGAATATCGCGGTAAACTCTTCGGAGTGTTTCACGTGAAACATTTCCAAAGAAAATGGATGAAAAGAGGACGGTGCAATCGGAGAAGGCACCTATACCGTAAAAGAATAAACGGCCAAAAAGAAAGACTGTAAAACGGATTCCGGAATGTTTCACGTGAAACAAGCGGAAACTGATGCAACGCAAATGTAAACAAAGATCACACAGACAGTTTCCTTCGGGAAATTGACAGAATAGGTTGAAAATAATGGATAATACAACAAATGAAAATTATTTTATCAACGGGAAGCAAAAGATTACGCCCATTGATATCGGCAAGGAAATGCAGGATTCGTTCCTGGCCTATGCCATGTCGGTTATTGTGGCGCGTGCGCTCCCGGATGTGCGGGACGGCTTAAAGCCGGTTCACCGCCGTATTCTTTACACCATGTTTGAAAAGGGACTGACACCGGACAAGGCGTACCATAAGTGCGCCGACACGGTAGGTTCTGTACTGGGTAGCTATCACCCCCATGGTGACGCATCGGTTTATGACGCGCTGGTACGTCTGGCGCAGTCCTTTTCCATGCGGTATGTCCTGGTAGACGGCCAGGGTAACTTTGGTTCCGTGGACGGCGATCCGCCTGCTGCTTATCGTTATACAGAAGCGCGGATGTCGAAGATTGCACTGGAAATGCTCACGGATATCAACAAGGAAACCGTTCCCTTCGTTCCCAACTATGACGATCGTCTGAAGGAGCCGGCAGTCCTCCCCTCCCGTTTCCCGAATATTCTGGTAAACGGTTCTATTGGTATTGCTGTTGGTATGGCAACCAATATTCCGCCTCACAATCTGGGCGAAGTTATTGACGGCATTCACCTGCTGATTCAGAATCCGGAATGCTCTCTGGAAGAACTGATGAGCTGCATTCAAGGCCCGGACTTCCCTACCGGCGGTATCATTATGGGACGCAGCGGCATTCGTGCAGCTTATGCGACCGGACGCGGCAAGATCACCCTCCGGGGACAGACCCACTTTGAAAAGGTACGGGGCAGAGAATCCATTGTCATTACGGAAATTCCGTATATGGTCAACAAGGCGCGTCTGGTGGAATCCATTGCCGGCCTGGCAAAGGACAAGCGGATTGACGGCATCTATCACATTCAGGATGAATCCAGCCGTGAGGGCATGCGGATTGTAGTAGAACTGAAAAAGGATGCAAACGAACAGATCGTTCTCAACAAGCTGTTCTCCTACACCCAGCTGCAGGATACTGTCAGCGTCAATATGCTGGCACTGGTAGACGGCGAGCCAAAGACACTGAGCCTGAAACAGATTCTGGAGCAGTACCTTCAGTTCCAGGTGGAAGTCATTACAAACCGCACCAAATTCGATCTGGAAAAGGCAAAGAAGCGTGCACACATTTTGCAGGGCTTTGTCGTTGCCATTGATTATATTGATGAGGTCATTGCCATTCTGCGGAGCAGCAAGACCATTCCGGAAGGTAAGGCACGTTTGAAGGAACGTTTCCAGGACGTGGACATGTCCACTGTGCTGGATCGTGCGCAGTATGATGTGGAACACTACCATCTGGAACACCAGATCGGCCTTTCGGATGAGCAGGCAGATGCAATTGTACAGATGCGTCTGGGCGCTTTGACTGGTATGGAACGGCAGAAGGTTACAGACGAATTATATGGCCTGATGCAGAAAATCACAGAGCTGCTGGATATTCTGGCAGACCGTGCTAAAGTCTATGCCATCATTGAAAACGACCTGAATGAAATCCGCCGGAAGTTCGGCGATATTCGCCGGACACAGATTGAAACGGTAGAAGGCGAAGTGGACATCGAAGATCTGATTCCGGTAGAGGACTGTGTTGTCACCTATACAGACAGCGGCTATATCAAGCGGATTCCGGCAGATGTGTACAAAAGCCAGCGCCGGGGCGGCCGCGGTGTTACCGGCATGAAGCAGCGGGAAGAGGATTTCGTCAGCGAACTGCTGATCAGTTCTTCTCACGCGAATATTCTCTTTATCAGCAATCTGGGCATTATGTATAAGATGAAGTGCTATGAATTGCCGGAAGGTTCCAAGAATGCCAGAGGTACCAACATCATCAATCTCCTGCCCATGAACCAGGGCGAAAAGATTGCTGCGGTACTGACAACGCCGGATTTCGAAGAGGGCAGGTATCTGGTCATGATTACCCGTTCCGGAAAGATCAAGCGTACTGCACTTTCTGCCTATAAGAATGTGCGGAAAAACGGCCTGATTGCCATTGGTCTGGACGAGGGGGATGAAATTGCCGCAGTACGGCTCACCAACGGTGATAATCGTCTGTTTGTGGCTACCCGAAATGGTATGGCAATCCGGATTCATGAAACTGACGTTCGTCCGATGTCCCGTTCTGCCCATGGTGTAAAGGCCATCACCCTCCGGGATGGCGACCAGGTGGTTTCCATGGCGCGGGAGCGTGACGGCGCTTCCCTGCTGACTGTAACCGAAAACGGCTACGGCAGAAAAACAAAGCTGGACGAATACCGGATGCAGTCCCGCGGTGGTCTGGGTCTGACCAACTACAAGGTGGATGAAGAGCACGGCTATGTCTGCGGCATTAAGGTAGTCGATGAAACAGACGATCTGATGTTCATTTCCAGTGACGGCGTAATCATCCGGATTCCGTGCAACCAGATCCGGGAAATGGGACGTGTGGCAAAGGGTGTACGTGTTATGCGTGTCACCGCCGGTCAGAAGGTAGTTGCCTTTACCCGGACAGAAGCTGCACAGGAAGAGGATGCAGAAGCAGGAACTTCGGAAGAAAGCACTGCTCCTGAAACCACAGAATCTCCTGCGGAAACCACCGCTCCGGAACAGACTGAATCCAACTAAAATTCAAGCAGATATTCCGAACAGCGGCAGGCAACTGCCGCTGCTTCCTTTTTCTTTATGGAAAAAGAATGACCCTTATGTCAGCTATCGCTGACATCTCAGCACAAGGCACGCCCTTCGGGTGCCCTTTCAGGGGCGACAAATTAGTGACAATAAGAACCTGTCTTCACAAGAAATATGTGTGGATTTTCGAGCATAATTTTGTTGTAGACAAGGCAAAAATATGCAGGCGGGCTGTCGCCCGGCAAGTGTTTTTCACGCAGTATGCAGCAAAATTTGCCGAAAAGACACTTGTATACGCTTGTGAAGACAGGTTCTAAGCCTCCCCTAGGCGGTGGAGGGGTTTCTTAAAAACCTGTTTCACGTGAAACAACACAAAAAAACGAAAGGAGATGGAATGATTTGAAAAAATGGAAAAAGCTTTTGCTGGTGGGCGGATGCAGTTTGTTTTTGCAGCTGCTCCACTGGCTGATTTATCAGTGGGTGTCCTTTCCTGCCGGGCTGTTATTTTTGACACCGCTGCTGCTGTGTGCGGTGTATCATGTCTATCAGTCGGATACCGCAGAGAGCCGCGGTCTTCGGCGGCTGGAGGTCTTTTTCAGCGGTGTACTGATTCCGTTTTTGCTTTGCGCTTTATTTTCCGGAATTCTGTTTTTGCAAAATCCGGACTTATACTTGTACCACGCCAATATGCTGCCCACCGGCGGCCGGACGGAAACCATTGCCCTCTATGCTGGACGCATGATGCTGACTTCCTGCTATGTGCTGATCTTTTCCGGACTGGATGTATTTCTGCTGCGTTTGCAGGATCATTACCGCCGAAAAAAACAGGAAGGAGCGGCCGAATGATCTGGATGATAATTGTACTTCTGCTGTTTGCACTGTTGCTGCTGTGGTTTTGCGTGGAGCAAAAGCTTCTCCTGCTGCGCCGGAAAACCATTTCCCTAGCGCGTCTCCCCCAGCAGTGGGACGGTCTGCGGATTCTGCAAATTACCGATCTGCACCATCGGCAAATGGGACAGGATAACTGCCGCATTGTCCGGTGTGCGCAAAAAGAAAAACCGGACTATATCGTTCTTACCGGTGATCTGGTTTCCCGGGATATGAAGGATTTTACTTCGATCGGGCGCTTTTTGCAAAATCTCCGTTCTGTCGCGCCGGTGTATCTTTGCCCGGGAAATCATGAACTGGATTTGCCGCCGGAGGTGCAGCAGCGGCTGTATCATACCATTCGGAAATCCGGCTGTAAGCTGCTGTCAGATGAAACCGTGACGCTTTCCCAGACGCAGACAACTGCACCCCTGTATCTGTGCGGCGCGGCATTATCCTCCCGGATTTATCGGGATGAAAACCACAGCTTCCGGCACCTGGAACCCTATCCCCCGGAGAAACTCCATCAAGCGCTGGGCACCCCGGAAGGCTGTACCATTTTGCTGGCGCATAATCCCCTGCTGCTGGACAGCTATGCCGATTGGGGCGCAGACCTGGTGCTATGCGGACACATGCACGGCGGTCTGATTCGGCTGCCGTTTGTGGGCGGCATGCTGTCACCGGAGCGCCGCTTCTTCCCCCGTTATGACAAGGGACTCTACCAAAAAAAGAACACGAAAATGTATGTATCCGGCGGAATCGGAAAACCCCGCTTGGGGAATCCGCCGGAAATCAATTTGTTGGTGCTCCGCGCTAAAAACACTGCCAGATAAAATAGATCAAACCATACAGCATTGAAGCGGCAGTTCCGTAGAGAATGACCGGGCCGGCAATGGTGAAAATCTTGGTGCCAATGCCCAGAATCCACCCTTCGGTGCGGGCTTCAATGGCGGAAGAAACCACACCGTTTGCAAATCCGGTGATGGGAACCAGCGTTCCGGCACCGGCGTGTTTGGCCAGCTTCGCATACCAACCAAGACCGGTGAGAATGGCGCTTACGGCCACCAGTCCAATGGAAATCCAGGCGGAGGCGGCCTTTTGTTCCAATCCCACATATTCGGTGAGAATGTGAATCCCGGCCTCTCCAATGGCGCAGATCAGTCCCCCGATCAGAAAAGCCAGAGGGATGTTTTTCCAGGACTTTGACTTTGGCGCAGTTTGATTCTGCATGGTTTCATAAAGAGTACGGCTGATTTTCATAAAACAATCTCCTTTCTAAAGCGACATTTTTGAAAACATGTTCTTAGAGCTTGTGTTCATAGGAAATATATTCGGATTTTCGAGCAATTTTTTTGCAGACAAGGCAAAAATTCGCAGGCATACTTTCGTATGGCAAGAATTTTTAACGCAGTATGCAACAAAATTTGCCGAAAAGACGTAGATAGACGCCTATGAACATGAGCTCTTATACGTACCGGATTTTGCGGTGTTCCTTTCTATTGTGTCCTGCCTGCGCGGTGTTTATACGCAAAGAACCTGTATCCATGCAGGTTCTTTCTGTTTTCCGGAAAATTCCGTCCTGCCGCGTATAAATGCACTGCCATTGCACATACTGTCAGCGAGGTGAATTGCAAATGGTACGAGCATTGGCACGAGGTGTGTTTCAATATCCCCTGCCGCCGCGCATCATCAGTTATGCGGCCGTGGCAGGAAAAAAAGAGGGCGAAGGCCCTATGGGCGCGTGCTTTGACCGGATTGAACCGGATGCCCATTTCGGACAGGAGACCTGGGAAAAGGCGGAGAGTACCATGCAGCGGCAGACCGTGCTGCTGGCGCTGGAAAAGTGCGGCATGGAGGAATCCCAGCTCAGCTGTATCTGTGCCGGAGATCTGATCAATCAGTGCACCGGTTCCACATATGGACTGCGGCCGCTGGAAATTCCCTTTCTGGGCATTTACGGTGCCTGTTCCACCATGGCAGAGGGACTGCTGACCGCTTCCCTGCTGGCAGCGTCCGGCGTGGGAGAATATACGGCAGCGGTGACTTCTTCCCATTTCTCTACGGCAGAGCGGCAGTTCCGCTTTCCCCTAGCCTATGGCGGACAGCGGCCTCCCACGGCACAGTGGACGTGTACCGCTTCTGGAGCAGTCATTCTCCGTCAGCCGGAGGAAGAACCGGAACGGGCTTCCGGCCTTTTCGTCACCGGCTGCTGCATTGGCACCATTATAGATCTGGGCGTAACAGATGCCAACCACATGGGGGCAGCCATGGCACCGGCGGCGGCGCATACCATTGTGCGCTATCTCCAGGCCACCGGAACCCAGCCCTCTTCCTATGATGCCATTATCACCGGAGACCTGGGCTGCATCGGCAGTGAGCTGGTATGTGATCTGGTGATGAAACAGGGATACGATATCAACGGGGTGCATCAGGACTGCGGCGCCATGATGTTTGATCCCGAGACCCAGGACACTCACGCCGGCGGTTCCGGGTGCGGATGCAGTGCCAGCCTGCTGTGCGGCCATTTTCTGCCCATGCTTCAGGATCGGACATACCACCGGGTTCTGTTTGCAGCAACAGGTGCACTGATGTCTCCTACGGCTTCTCAACAGGGAGAGAGCATTCCCGGCATTTCACATCTTGTGGAAATCTGCGTGTCGGAGCCTGCTTTCCACAATGCAGAAAAATAGGAGCGAAGCACTTTTGACAATCCACTGTGGAAAATGCTGCCGTGCTTCGGCGTAGGAAAAAAATTGTGGAAAAGTGTTTGCAAAAGAAAAATGCAGGTTTCCACAGAGACTTGTGGAAAGTCAGGAAAACCTGTGGAAAGCCGTACTCGTTTTTTCAGGAAGGAGATGCAACCATGATACCGGATTTGCTCTGGGCATTTCTGATCGGCGGCCTGCTCTGTGCCGTGGGACAGGTGCTCATTGATTATACGAAACTGACACCGGCGCGGATTCTGACTGCCTATGTGGTGGCCGGTGTATTCCTCTCTGCCGTGGGGGTCTATCCCCTTCTGGTCGATCTGGCCGGCGGGGGCGCCAGCGTACCGCTGACAGGCTTCGGCAATCTGCTGGCAGAGGGCGTGCGGGAATCCGTGCAGGAAAAGGGATTCCTCGGCATCTTTCTGGGCGGTCTGACTGCCTCCTCCGGCGGTATTACAGCAGCAATGGTGTTCGGCCTGATTTGTGCGGCTGTTTTTCGCCCCAAACAAAAATAGCCTCTGTCCCTTCTGGCTCTTGCGGAAACGTTTTGCCGGAGCGGCAGGAATGGGCGGTTTTTTGCAGAAACGGGGCAATTGGTGTCTGAATCCTGTGCATATTGCTGTATTACTGGATAAAAAAACGATTTACGCTTATGCAAGTATACAATTCTCAAAAAAGTGCTTGACTTTCCTTTCGATTTGTAGTATACTATAACAGTCGCAGGAAATGCAGAAGTGATTGAGAAAACGTCACTTTGAAGCTGCTTTTTTGATGTGGCGGCATAGCTCAGTTGGCTAGAGTACTCGGTTCATACCCGATTGGTCGCTGGTTCGAATCCTGCTGCCGCTACCATACGGCCCGTTGGTCAAGAGGTTAAGACACCGCCCTTTCACGGCGGAATCATGGGTTCAATTCCCGTACGGGTCACCAAACACAAGGCTCAGAAATGACGTTAAATCGCCATTTCTGAGTTCTTTTTTTATCCCGTGACGGCTTCTGTCCTTTACTTGTCCTTTATACAGCTTCGGGCTGTCCTTTGTCCGTGTCGTGCTTTTTGAAGTCAAGCACCGATGCGATAGCGTCGCCTGCTCTCGCCTGAGCCTGATTGAATACATGACAGTAGATAGAAGTCGTGGTTGTGATCGTCGAGTGACCTAACGCTCCCGACACGGTGGCTGCGTCCACACCCTCGTTGATGAGAGCCGAGGCATAGAAGTGTCGCAGGGAGTGAATGTCACAGAAACGGAAATTGTTTTCTTCACAGAATTCTTTCAGCCAGAAATACGGTGTGTTATTGTTCATCGGTTCACCGTTCCACTTTACGAACAGGCGGTCATAGTCCTGCCATTTCGTGTCGAGCTTCTCACGCTCCTCGTCCTGTTCCGCTTTATACTCACGGAGCAAGTCCATGACGCTCTGCGGAAATTTCAGCGAACGCTGAGACTTCTTTGTTTTGGTAGTGTCAGTGTAGATACCCTTTGAAGCGGTGTAATTGCTTGTCCTGCGGACGCTGATAACGTTATGCTCCCAGTCGATGTCCTTCCATTCAAGACCGAGCATCTCTCCACGTCTGAATCCGCTGTATATCGCCAAAGTAAAGAAAGTGCGGTATTTCAGCGGTGCGGTTTCAAGGAGCTGAAAGAGCTGTGCGACTTCTTCGAGAGTGTAGATGTCCTTCTCTTTCTTCTCACCCTTCGGAACGGTAACACGCTTGCAGGGGTTGTCGGTGAACATTTCCATCTTCACAGCGTAGCTGAACACATCGCTGATGAAGCTGAGATGATGAACGGCTGTCTTTCTCGACAGCGGTCTGCCGTTTTTCAGGCTTTTGCCGTTAAGTGCCAGATCGTTGATAAACTGCTGGATATGACGGCTGGTGATCTTGTCAAGTCGCAGATGTCCGATCGCAGGATACACTCTCACAGTAAGCTGTTTCATACGCTCATAGGACGTATTTCTGAGGTTGAGTTTCGCATACTCCTCAAACCACTGTTCAGCAAAGTCCTGAAATTTGATATTCGCCGTGACCTGACATTTCATGCACTTGTCCTCAAAGAGGATCGCCTGCTTCTGAAGCTCTTTCTCGATCTGCTTCTTGTTCATACCGTCCGCAGGCTTCCATGTCATGGTCTGCACGACCTGATTACCTGATGTATCATATCCGCAGGAAACTCTGATCTGATAAGAGTTTCCTCTTTTTCTTATCGTAGCCATAAGTTGATTCCCTTTCTGTCAACATAGATTTTATGGCATACTCCTGTTACTCTAATGTTAGCGCACTATCGGGCTTTTGTCAAGAGTTTTTCTATCTTTTTCGGGAGTATGCCGAAATCCATGTTCATGTTCTATGGTGTTTGTGGATTTTCTGTATGCTGACGCTCAAACAGCGTAAAATCGCCGTTCTCAGCGTTCAGAATTATCCGTTTGCTGTCTGTCCGTTGAAGTAGGCAAGCAGATCAGCCTTGTTGATAAGCATCTTTCCCTTTACACCGTCTTCGGCTCTCAGGTATGGGAGCTTTCCCTGGGCGATCAGCTTGCGGACAGTATGCTCGGACAGCCCCTTGACTGCTTCGGTACACTCACGGACGGTGAGCATCTCCACGGCATCGGACTTCACCTCAGACACCTGTTCGGAATCATTGGCTTCGATAAGTTCGCTCAGGATATTTACGAGCTGAGCGATAAGCTCGTTCTTGCGATTTGTAGTCATTATTCCCTCCATAGCAGGTACTTCCCCTGCTTTCTATCTTGTTTATATGTTATTCCAGCACGTTCTTTCTTGTTGTGCTGTTATATTTGTACTGCTGATAATCGGTACTCAGCCCGCAGGCAGAAATAAAAGCCTCAGCCTTTTTTAACTTGCGGGACAGCTCGTCCTCACGGCTGATACGCTTTGTTTCCTTTTTCAGCTTCTCACGGGTGAAAATTCCCTTTTGCTCCTCGGCTTGCTTGTAGGAAGCGAGTTTCGAGGAAACAGCAGACAGCTTTGCTTTCAGTTCATCACGCTCCCGTACAGCTTCATCACGTTCCTTACGGAGCTTCTTTGTCTGCTTCTGCGATGCAACTTCTTTCCTTGCAAGGTCGGTGACGTTCTGCCAGTCCTCCTGTGACACTGTGACCTTACCGCCGAACACGGTCTTGCCCGTTTCAATGCTGTCGATCTCCGCAAGTTTAGCAGTTTTCTCCTTGACCGCTTTAAGCATTTCTCGCTTCTCGCCAAGTTTCGCTTCGACCTGAGCATTTTGCTCTGCCAGCTCGTCCGCCTGCCGACGCTGTTCCTTGTACTCCTCAACTTCAAGCGTACCTCTCGCCTTTTCGGGAGCAAGGGGCTTGATACCGTGTTCAAGGCAAATAGCGTTCAGCACCTCGACCTCGGCAGCTCGCCAACGGGCAATAGCCTGCTTGCCCTCACCGTACCCCATTTCTTTCAGAGCTTGGGCGATACCGTTCTGGGTGTCCTGTCCACGCTTGTAGTGCCCGATGGGAATGTAGTCGATGTGCAGGTGGGGAGTCGCCTCGTCCATGTGCAGGACAGCGTTAAAAACGTAAAAATTTGGGTTGCGATTCTGGAGCCCCTCCATGTACTCTTTCAGGCAATCAGCCACAAGCTGAAAGTCCTCAGTGCCGTATCCCGAATCTTCCATCTTGCCAATCTGCACAACGTCCTCATAAAAGCTCTTACGTTTGTCGGCGGCAGTGCGGACAGTGTTGCTGGGCTTCACACCAAAAAGGTGTTCGTAGTAGCTGCCGTGTATCATACGATCATTCCTTTTCTGCCGAGCATTATATCGCTCAGTGGATTCAGCAAAAAGCTGCTCGTATGCTTCACCGATCGGCTGACGCACAAAGGTGATGTTCTGCGAAGTGCGGAGCGGATCAACATTGTCCGCCACGAACTCCCTGTTATTGTGAGTCAGAGACCCCTTTCCCTGACCGAATGAAATTCTTTTCTGTTTCATAATTTCGCCTTTCTTGTTCATTGGATTTACTTCTTTCTCTCTACGAAATCCAATCAAAAAATCATAGGCATCAACTCCTTTCTTGACCGCTGAGGCGGAAGGGCTATCGCCCGTCCTGACGGACAAATTTTTCCTAAACGACACAAGAGATGGTCGCAGGAAAAAGCTGCGGAGCAGCGGTTACAACGGTGCAGAGCGCCGCTTGTAACTCCGTAGTACTTGCGGCAGCATCAAACCGCCACAAGAACTACTCCGCCCTGCGGGGCTATCCCTTACGGGAGAAGAACGGCTGTCGGAGCAGCCGAAAATGTGGGCGCATTTATTCAAAAATCCGCATTACATTTTTTCAATAGCAGCATTTCAAAAATGATGATTCTGCTCATGACCTATCGCTCAAAAATGAGCAAAAGTCTATGCCGTTACATCCAGTATGAACCCACTCAAAAATGAGCAAATTTGATTTTCTGAATCAGAACGGCGGCTTCTCCTCGACATCGAGAGTTCAAGCAGATATTTTACCTCATCGCTATAGAGATAACTTTCATAACCGTCGAGGTAATGAATGCTGCGAGCAACAGCTTCACGCACACCAAGACCACTTCTTTCTTCAAGGATAGAAGTCAGCTTTTCAACCTTTTCCATATCGACCATACACCTCACCTCCTTTCTGCAAAAATGCTCAACCAACATCAACCGACAGCAACCAACATTCAGGTCTGTCTCTTGCAAAAGTCGCTATACCGCCATTTCAATGTCAGCCACCACAAAAGCCACAAAATCCGGTAAAATCAGATATTTGGATTCACATGAACCATCTGAGCCTTTTTGTTGTTGGCGGCGGTCACATCTTCGTAAGCAACATAGCCGTATTCAGCAAGAGTATCGAGAGCCGAGTAAAAGTCCTTTGCCGTGGGGAAAAGATTGCATCGACAGGCGTGATAGAGATCGGACTTCAAGCCCTGCTTTATCTCTTTCGTCTTGAATATCTGAATGATCTTCTCAGCCTTGACAATGTTCCCGTCGGGAGCATTCACGCTGAAACCGTATATCGCCTGATAACGGTAGTAGTGAGCAAGGTTGAATGCTCTCAGAAGTGTATCGTGATTCACGCTTTCATCGGGCGGCTCAATTCCTCTGGAACAGCAGTCGGCACAATGAAGAATACAGGCTATCCGCAGTATCAGACCGTGGAACTTGCCGCCCCAGTCCTGACAGCAGCACATGGACTCCTTGATCTCTTTTTCGATATACTTATTGCAGTAATCTATGTACTCCTCGGAAGCATGACGAGACAGACGTAGTATCGTTTCTTCTCCGTTATGATCCTTCTTTCCTTTCAGGAGCTGATGAATGAAATCATGATACTGCTCCCTGACCTTTTTTGATATAGGTGCTGTATCATATCTACGATTTCCCACATTGCTCTTGGCGAAGCAGGGAACAAAACGTGCGATAAGTCAGCTTGACCTGAAAGCGGTATCGTTCATCATATTATCCCATATATACGGCTGACCTGCGAGAGCGACCGAAAGATAAGGACTGGGAATTTCCGTTCTTCCTCGGATAACTCTGTTGCAGATGTACTTCTCACCGTTCCACGCTTTCAGAAGCAGGTCAAGGTTCGGGATACCGCCGCTGTACTTGCCGTTGAAGTTTGAAAGCATTCCTGCTTCATCGGAAATCATCAGCAGAGAATCATTCTCACTCAGCTCGATCACAAGGGATTCGGGCGTAATATCGTCCACAGCTATCCTAATTGGTGTAGTGTTTCTGATATTGTCAGCCTGCACACGTAGCTTTGCAATTGCGGCTGTGTCAGGCTCGTCCTCTTTCTCCATAGCCTTGACACGGACTTCAAGAGCCTTAACGTCCTGCTGTGCCTTGTACATTTCCTCACGGTGGTCTTTGTTGTACTTGCTCTCAAAGCTGTCGAACGGAGACTTGATGAAGTGCATCACAGGGCTTTTTCTTTCAGAAGGCTGTGCTATAATGATCGAATACAGCACAGGCGGTTCGGTGTGGTCTGCTTTGCCCGCAAGCCTGTACAAACCTGTGAAGCAGTAGCCCACGGCTGAGAGCATCGCCGTTCCTGCCATTCCCACATCGGTGGAAGTCGTGACCGAGATCGCCTGCACCATATTTCGCAGGACAGTCGGCAACGCATCGAGCGGAAAAGGGATAGCGTCCGCACTCTGCCGGAGCGGTCGGGGTTCTCCCCATTGAATAGTATTCATGTTGTCTTTTCCTTTGTCTGTTATTTTTTTATTTATCTTGACAGATTGCATTTGATGTGCTATAATACGAAATGAAATAACACGTTTCGATCTTTAAATCATATTATATGCTACCAAAGTAGCATTTGTCAAGCAAAAATAATTAGAATGGATTGAGTTCCGCTTTTTGCACAAATTGGAGGGACACAAAATGACTGTCTTTTGGAGAAAATACAATGAATTATGTGACGAGCGAGGAATCAAGCCGAGAACATTAGCCACCGAGTTGGGCATTTCGGCTGCGACCGTCACCAAATGGGTGAATGACGGTATGCCGAACCTCGACATGATAACGAGGATAGCGGAATACTTCGATGTTCCGATAGATTATCTCATAAACGAGGACGATACGCCGATCATTCCGCAGGCAAACAAGAAAAGAAGTGTGTTCAAGTCGGTAAGCTCCCTGTCTCAGCGTTGGGTGAGCCTGCGCCGTGGAAGCGAGATCAGCCTGGAAATGCAGTTGAAGATCATTCCCTATGTGAATTGTACGGTGCAGTTCCTGAATAATGATAAGTATATTGAGTATGTTCCCGAAGCTGAGTACGATACAGACCACCTGAAAGATACTGAAACAGTTTTCGATATTCTGGGCATTCTCGACCACTGTGCCGACACCGAGAGTTACCGCACCGTGCAGGTGCAGCTCTCACGCATCGTGCTGTATCACCTGAAAGAAAAAGGCTTTGACCGTGAAGCCCTCCGCACCGAGCATCTCGATCAGGAGAAAATGGAGTATCTCTACACAGGCAAGGACAGCGGTAAAACGCATAACTATGGTCTGAACTTCTCGGATATGGATTTTCTCAGAGAGTTTACAGGGCTGAGTTATCAGGTGATGTTTACGGGGATTGAATAATACTACGGAGCTGAGGAGCTTGCTTCTTGGCTCTTTTTTGAAGGGACTTTGATTCCAATGGAGTCGAAGTTCCAAACAGCCAAAAATAGGTGAAATGCTCATTATTTTCATTGCTTTTTCAGTCGAATTGTGCTATAATTATATATGAATACAATTATTCTTATCAAGTGAATGATTTGATTATAATTTAACAGGAGGGTATCATATGAAATCCAACTTTGAATTCTTAAATAAATACTGGCCTGCTCTTGCTCAGATAGCAGATACGGCAGAAAAATATTTGTATTCAGATCCTAATGCTTGTATGTACAAGTTAGGTATGTTTTCAGAGCGTCTTGTACAAGAAATCATGGTTTTTGAAGGAATACCCGATCCTGTTACCGATAATACACAATCAAAGCGTATACGACTTCTGAAGCGTGCCGGTTTATTGCCATATGACATTGATAATACCCTTTATGCACTCAGAAAGAATCGCAATGATGCTGTTCATGCTGGTGCTGATTCTCTGGATGATGCCAAAATGCTTCTTTCTATGGCGTATAATCTTGCTGTATGGTTCATGCAGACCTACGGAGATTGGTCTTTTAATCCCGAATCGTTTGTTCTCCCGAAAGAAACTGATCCTTCAGCTATGGAAAAAACATTAGAAGAACAGGAAAAGCGCATAGCGGAGCTGACTCAAAAGCTGGAAGAGGTAAAGACAGCCGCTTCCGGAACCACACAAAAAGAGCGAGCAAAACGTGGCTTAACTGTATCGGCTATGATGGAGTGTAGTGAAGCCCAGACAAGATGCCTTATTGATGAACAGTTAAGAAAAGCGGGCTGGGAAGCAGATACCAATAATCTGCGTTACAGTAAAGGTACTCGTCCTGTTAAAGGAAGAAATATCGCAATAAGCGAGTGGCCTACTGATTCTCAGTTATGTAGTAAAGGGTCTGCTGATTATGCATTCTTTATTGGTGAAAAACTGGTTGCAGTAATGGATGCAAAAAAATGGGGAGAAGATGTTGCTTCAACTATTGATGTGCAGGTAAAGGATTATGCACAAAGCATCAGAGCTGAACATGACAAATACATTATAAGCAAATGGGGCAAATATCAAGTGCCGTTTCTGTTTGCATCAAATGGCAGAGCTTTTTTAGAACCGCTTCGTACCAAATCAGGAATATGGTTCTTAGATGCACGAAAACCTGAAAACCAATCCTACCCTATCAGAAATTGGTTCAGTCCTGATGATATTGAGGAAAAGCTTAAGCAAGATATTGACAAAGCAAATAAAGCACTGAATGATGCTGATGATTCCTTTATGGAAGATACCACGGGGCTTAATTTAAGAGATTATCAGATAAAAGCCATTAGTAAGGCGACAGACGCAATAATTGAAGGTAAACAGACAGCACTTCTTGCTATGGCTACGGGTACAGGAAAAACCCGTACTGTACTTGGTTTAATATATAAGATGCTGGAATCCAAGCGCTTCAGAAGAATTCTTTTCCTTGTTGACAGAGTTTCTCTCGGAGAACAGGCTATGGATACGTTCAAAGATGTTAAGCTGAAAGAGCTTATGACATTGAACCAGATATATGAGATCAAAGATATTGACGACAATGAGATCAATCTTGAAACAAAGGTTAGCATTTCGACAGTACAGGGATTGCTGAAACGTACAATTTTGTCCGATAAGCCAGACCTTATGCCCGGTGCGTTCGACCTTATAATTGTGGATGAAGCACATAGAGGTTATATTCTTGACAGAGAAATGACCGAGGAGGAGATCCTCTATTCAGATCAGCTCGATTACATGAGTAAGTATAAGCAGGTTATTGAGTATTTTGACGCTGTAAAAATTGCATTAACTGCTACACCTGCACTGCATACAACGCAGATTTTCGGAGAACCTATTTTTACATACAGTTACCGTGAAGCGGTCATTGACGGCTGGCTTGTTGACCATGATCCGCCCTATATTATCAATACAGATTTCATTGAAAATAATGTGAAGTTCAAAAAGGGTGAATCGTTAGCTGAGTATGATCCGAACACAAATGAACTACTAAACGGTTCGGTTCTTGAAGATGAACTGGATTTTGATGTGTCTGATTTCAACCGCCAAATCGTTCTGCCCAATCATACCAGGAAGGTATTAGAGGAGATCGCATCTTTTATCAATCCCGAAAGCGATGAAAAAACTCTTATCTTTGCGGTTAATGATAGTCACGCAGATTGCATAGTGGATACTCTTCGTGATATTTATAAGGAATATGGTATTTCAAACGATGCTATAATGAAGATAACAGGCAAGACTGCTGGGGGAAACAAGAAAAAGATACTGCAAGTTATAAAACAGTTCAAAAATAACCAGTATCCTAATATTGCAGTCACAGTAGATCTGCTGACAACAGGTATTGATGTTCCAAAAATATGCAACCTTGTTTTCATGCGTAAGATCAACAGCCGTATTCTTTTTGAGCAGATGTTGGGACGTGCTACTCGTCTTTGTCCTGAGATAGGAAAAACACACTTTAACATCTTTGATGCTGTCAGAGTTTATGAGGATCTTGACTCAACTTCCGGAATGAAGTCTGTAACTGTCAGCAAGGATATGGCGGAATTATTGGAAGAGCTATTCCGTCCAAGTGACGAAAGCAAGCAGCAGACCAAAGATCGCATTATCGCACGATTACAGCGTAAATACAATAATCTCTCAAGAGAAAAGAAATACGAGGTGTCTGAGCGCTTAGGAGGTCAGGATCTGAAAGCATATGCTAAGGCATTGAAAAACAGTACCGAAGCTGCGTTTATTGAAACCTGCCGCAAGGATAAGGATTTCTTACTATGGGTAGACTCATTAAAGGGTAAAAAGCGTGGTCAGTATTATTCCGAAAAGGAAGATACATTAAAACCGACTACCCGTGGATATGGTAATACCGATAAGCCGGAAGACTATCTCGAAGCATTTACGACCTATATAAACGAAAACAAGGATAATATCAAGGCTATCCGACTTGCCTGCACGAAACCGAGCAGCATGACAAGGGCGCAGTTGAAAGAGCTTAAACTACTGCTTGACAAGGAGAATTTCACAATCAGCAGCCTTAATGAAGCCACAAGCAACGTGAAGAATGAGCAGATCGTGGCTGAAATAATCGCCTATGTGCGTCAGGCTGTATTGAAAACGCCTGTTTATAACCATGAAGAACGTGTTAAAGCTGCTTTCAAGAAACTCATATCTGAGGAAAAATTCAACAAAATGCAGCTTGACCTTCTGGAGAAGATAAAAACATATATGCTGCATGAAAGCATTCTGAATGCGGAAACTTTTGATGCTCCTGTATTCAAAATGGAAGGCGGATTCTCTCGATTTGATAAGAAATTTGCAGGAAAGCTCAATGATATAATAGAACGAATCAATACTTATATTTTTGAAGGAGTTGCGTAATGAGCACACAAGATATCGTACAGAAGCTCTGGAACCTTTGCAATGTACTGCGTGATGACGGTATCACCTATCATCAGTATGTTACCGAGCTGACTTATATATTATTTTTGAAAATGCTTGAAGAAACAGGCGAAGAAAGCGCTTTACAGAAAGAAATTGAACAGGCATACAAAAAACGTCTTGAAAAATATGCTGCAAGCAAGAAAAAAACTGTCGATGATCTTGATGATGATGAGAAAAGTGACAGAAAGAATGTTCTCGATTCATATTCATGGGCTTATTTAACTACGCTTAATGGTATTGAACTAAAAAAATACTATAACGCAGTTTTAACTGAGCTTGGAAAACTTCCTCTTTCAAAAATCAGCAGTATCTATGCTAAGGCAGTATCAAGCATAGAAGAGCCTAAAAACCTTGAAAAGATCATTTCTGAGATCAATAAGCTTGACTGGTTTGAAGCCAAAAAAGAAGGTCTTGGCGATCTCTACGAGGGATTACTTGCCAAAAACGCTGATGAGAAGAAATCCGGCGCTGGTCAGTATTTTACTCCCCGTGTGCTTATTGATGTAATGACCGAACTTACAAGCCCGCAGTTTGGTGAAAGATGTTTTGACCCTGCCTGCGGAACTTTCGGTTTTATGATATCCGCTTTTCAGCATACAACTGAGAATAAAGACCTCTACGCTCTGTCAGATAGTGAAGTTAACGCATTTCAGGATGCTTTCAGCGGTGTAGAGCTTGTCCCTGATGCACATCGCCTTGCACTTATGAACGCATATCTGCATAGCGTTCCTGCAAAGATCTATTGTGAAGACTCTCTGGCTCCAAGTGCAAAGCGTTTCAAGGAGTTTGACGTTATACTCACCAATCCGCCGTTCGGAACTAAAAAAGGCGGTGAGCGAACCTCCCGTGACGATATTTCTTTCCAGACATCTAATAAGCAGCTGAACTTTTTACAGGTAATATACCGCAGCCTGAAAGCAGACGGTAAGGCTCGTTGTGCGGTTGTACTGCCCGATAACGTTTTATTTGCAGGTGGTGACGGTGTAAGTGTTCGCCGTGAGCTTATGAACTTCTGCAGCCTGCATATGATACTGCGTCTGCCTACGGGCATATTCTATGCTCAGGGTGTAAAGACCAATGTGCTGTTTTTCACTCGTGGCAATACCGAAAAGGGCAACACCACAGAAGTCGCTTTCTATGATATGCGAACCAATATGGAGAGCTTCGGCAAGACAAGACAGCTTAAAAAGAGCGATTTTGAAGAATTTATAGAGGGTTATAAAGATGCTTCAAAGCGTACAGGTGAGCGTTGGAGCAAGTTTACCCGTGAGCAGATCGAAAACGAACATGATGACAGCCTTGACCTCGGACTTATCAAAGATGATTCGATCATAGACGCCGAGGAACTTCCCGACCCTATCGAAAGCGGAGAAGAAGCTATCGCTCAGCTTGAAGAAGCAGTTGACCTGCTGAAAAGTGTTGTTCGTGAATTGAAGTCACTGACATCGGAGGAATAAACATGGCGAAGAAAACAAAATCCGCTGATCTTTCAATTGAAGAAAAACTGGAACAAGCATTGGTTGTTCCCGGATACGAACCATATAAGATTCCTGATAATTGGTGTTGGACAACTGTTGGTACTGTTACAAATATCTATCGTGGTGTTTCATACAAGAAAAATGAGGGGCACTCAGAAAAGCATATGAATGATTGCCTTGTTTTGCGTGGCGGAAATATTCAAGAAGGAAGCATTGATACTGAGACAGATAACGTTTTTGTTAATAGAGATTTAGTGTCTGGCACTCAAATAATTAGAAAATATGACGTAATAATTGTTTCTTCTACAGGAAGCAAAAAGGTAATTGGAAGGGCAGGTATTTCTTTTAGTGATTATTCTGATGTAGCTTTCGGAGCTTTTTTAACACTTGTCAGAGCTAACGATTATATTTATAAGCCATTTATAGCTTATTATCTTCAAAGTGATATATATAGAAATCGTATAAGAACACTTGCAAGTGGAGTAAATATAAACAATATTAGAAATGAATATATAACGGAAACACCGTTATCTCTTCCTCCACTACCCGAACAGCAACGCATAGTCGAACGCATAGAATCCCTGTTTTCAAAACTGGACGAAGCAAAAGAAAAAGCACAGGAGGTTATCGACAGCTTTGAAATAAGAAAGGCGGCTATCCTGCATAAGGCTTTCTCAGGCGAGCTGACAGCTAAGTGGAGAGAAGAAAATGGGGTTGGGATTGAGAGTTGGGAAAGAAAACGTATTTCTGAATGCTGTAAGTTAGGGTCTGGCGGTACACCTTCACGAAAAAAACCAAATTATTATACAGGAGATATTCCTTGGATAAAAACAGGAGAGATTAATTGGAATACTGTTAATTATAGTGAGGAAAGTATAACCCAAGAAGCCATAGATAATAGTTCAGCTAAAGTATATGCGCCTGGTGCAGTACTTGTAGCGATGTATGGTATGGGTATAACAAGAGGAAAAGCTGCAATACTTGGGATTGAAGCTGCCACCAATCAAGCTGTTTGTGTGCTACAGCCTAAGGGATATCTGTTTAATAGATATTTATATTTTTTCTTCATGTGTAATTATTGGGATATTAGAGAGCAAGCAGTTGGCGGAAATCAGCTAAACCTTAGTGCTACTATCATTGGAAAACTTAATATTGACATTCCAAATCTCGAAGAACAATATGTTATCACAGAATTGCTTGACAGTATAATTGAAAAAGAATATCAGACTAAACAGATTGCCGAATCAGTAATAGATCAGATAGATGCGATGAAAAAGGCTATACTTGCCCGTGCTTTCCGTGGTGAACTGGGGACGAATGATCCCGAGGAAGAAAGTGCGGTGGAGTTGCTTAAACAAATATTATCAGGAGAATGATATGAGAATTAAAAGAATAACAGTTAAGAAATTCAAAAACCTTGTAGACTTTGATTGCGAGTTCTCGGATTCAAATATTTCCGCTTTTATTGGAAATAATGGTGCGGGAAAATCCAATATTCTGGAATTGATAACAAAAGCATTTAGCAATGCAATGAATTTTAGTTGTGGTAAATTATTACCAACAATATTACCTAATGATAAACCTTCTGTAATTGACTGCATAATTGAATACGAACTGGACAGTACCATTTATCAGCTTTATTATAATGTTGGAATATTGAAAGCTACAGAAGACAATCAAATAGAAGAAGGTAAACCGCCTATATTTGTTACTGAATCTATAGCTATACTACATGATGGAAAAGTATTAAAAAGAAGCGAGTACATCAATGCATTACCAACAAGTATTCTGCTGTATTATGCTGGTGAAACTAATCGTCAAAAAGTAAATGCCGATGACACTTACGATAAAATATACGACAGAAAACTAATAGACGCCAAAACCGACGATCTGCCTGGTTTAAGATTTATGGATTATTACAATATTGAGGATCTACCTCTTTTGTTGCTTGTTTCAGCAGCATATAAAAGTACTGAATACAACAAAATCATGAATCTGTTCAATTGTAACTCCATATCGTCGAAGTTCAGCATAGTGTTACAAAAGCCTGAAAAAGCAAAGGGTGAGATTGACACATGGTGGAATTCAAGAGGGTTCGTTAAAAATTTTCTCGATTCATTAAGGAAATACGTTTCTGCTACACAGGATATGTCAAAAAAGTATTTTATGTTTTTTGATTCTGCCGATGAATTACAAAAGCTTGCAGATAATGAATATGAGTTATTCTCAAAACTTAAAGCGTTAAAGAACTATAGTATACTGAACCATATTGGTATTGGTCTGGAAAAAGATATGGTTGATACTCCTTTCTCTCAATCAGCATTAAGTGAAGGCGAAAAGCAGATGGCGTTGATTTATTTACTTACAAGTTTCAGCGCAAAAAGTAATTCTCTTTATTTGTTTGATGAATTTGATGCTTATTTACATCTAAATTGGCAGCGTTCTATTTCAAAAATGCTTAACGATATTGATGTTAATGGTCATATTATCTTTACTACACATTCGCCGGGAACTATATCACAAATCAAGAGCGACAATTTGTATATAATGAAGAGTGGAACTATAATATATCCTGAAAGTGAAACGTACAATAGAGCATTGGACGAAATTATGTTTGAACAAATGGATGTTTCTATGATGTCTCCGGAAATTGAAGAATTATATGATAAATTCAAACAGAGCGTAGCACAGCATAATAAAGAACAGGCTGATTACTATGTTCAGGAATTAAAGGAGGTTTTAGATGAAAATCATCCTTTATTTACAAAGATAAGAATCAATCTTAGGAGAATTTAAAATGAAACATATAATCAAAACATCCCCTCCAGATGAATTTGTAAAAGAATGTGAAACTCCTGGTGTAAGTTTCTCTACTTTACGAAGTAAAAAAACGTTAAAAGAACGATTGTTACAAGATCAAGGATTCATTTGCTGCTATTGTGGATGTGAAATAAAGAATGATGGTCATACAAAGATAGAACACATAAAATGTCAAGAAAGACATGAAGATTTAGCACTTTGCTTTGAAAATATGCTTGCTTCCTGCGATGGCGGTGAAAATGATAGAAAAAACAAAGTAGTACCTCCTCATGTAATACATTGTGATGCAAAAAAAGGAAGTGATGATATTCCTATATCGCCTTTGGAAAAAGACGTTGAGAATTGTTTAATGTATTTTGATGACGGTACTGTTAAAGGATCTGATCCTGAAGGCAATGGCAGTAAGCTTATTCAAGTTTTAGGTCTTAATGTTGCATACTTAGTAACTCAGAGAAAAAATGCTATCGAAGCATATGAGGATTTTGATGTTACAGAATTAGAAAAAGAACTTAATTGGATTAAAGATAAACATAATGGAAAGTATGAACCGTTTTGTTTTGTCTTAGAACAGTACATAAAAAGCATTATTGATAGCTTCGGCAATGGCAATTCTGAAGAATTAGAAGGGAGAGAGTTATTAGCTATCCAATAGTATAGAGGTAAAATATAATTGATTATTTATCTTAGAAAATAACTATGCATTTAAGTTGTACCAAGATTTTTTTTGCGATGAATAATGATGATAAAATCAACGGCTGCACCCGAAGGCACAGCCGTCTGCTCTCAAATATAAACCATACACTCAAACACAGCTTCTCTTGCCATATAGACGAAGCAGTTTTCCAGACCGAACATCTTCTCAGTGTCACCGCTGAGGACAGCTTTCAGATAACAACTATCTGTCTGCTTCCAAAGCTCTACCTGACGGGAGATAGCCTCGCTGACTTTCAGTTCCATATCATCGAGGTACTGAATGATCTTGCCCTCGTTGACGAGCCTGCGAAGCCTGTCAGGGCAATGGCTGTCAGAGAAATGAAGATGATATCTGATAAAGTCGGTGGTGTATGTCTTGCTTTCCTCGGTCTGCATAACAGCATTGAAGTGAGTAACGGTCATGGTGTTGGTATCCAGTCTCCACAGCGGAACGTATTTCTTTTTCAGGGAGCTGTATGCGGTCTGTTCACTCTTATATCTGCTCATGGTTATTACCTCCGTTATCGCATATTACAGTAAATTTCACGGTGTTCAAAAATGTATTCCGTGATTTAAAATGATAATAACAGGAGTATGCACATAACGTTGTCCTTTGTCTGTCCTTTACACGTTCCGAAAAGTTACGATAAAGGACAGGATTATAAAACACGTTAAAACTAAAAAATGCCGTAGATACGGGATAAAATCCATATCACGGCAAGTTAGAAAACTCGAAAAATTTAATTCAATTCCCGTACGGGTCACCAAATTGCAAAACCCGGAAATGACGATAATCGTTGTTTCCGGGTTTTTTGTACGCATTTGCCGCAAAGCGGCGCAAAAAACGGATCTTTGCCATCTGCGGCAAAGATCCGTTTTTTATGCTGATAAAGATCAATTTTTAGCCCTGATAGGGAACCATTCCCAGAATTTCAAAGGCCTGGGAGCGCTGCCAGAGATCTGCGGTGACATAGATGTCAAAGCCTTCGCCCGGTGCACATTGCAGCTGATCTGCCGGAATTTTCGGCAGGCCAAACCCGGCCAGCATGTTGGAAATAATGCCGCCGTGGGTGATAACGGCACAGTGGAGCAGGTCTTCCTGCATCATGTCTGCGATGATTTCCCGGAGAGATTTGAAGATGCGCAGCTGTACCTCCTTGACGCTTTCGCCCTGAGGCGGACGGCAGTCCAGGCCGCCTTTCAGCCACGCCTTGAATTCCGGCAGCTGTACCAGTTCGTCTGCCTTTTTCCCCTCAAATTTGCCGAAGTCCATTTCAATGAGATTGTCTACGGTCTGGACAGGCACATCCGGAAAGAGGATGTCTGCGGTTTCCATGCAGCGGCGCAGGGGACTGCTGTAGACCCGTGCCACATTGGGATAGACAAATTCGTCTGTTTTTCCGGCCAGCTCTGCCGCCCCCTTATTGGAGAGGGGATAGTCTGTGCGGCCGATATAGATGCCGTTTTCGTTGGCGGCCGTCATTCCGTGCCGGATGACGCTGATGCGATAACCTTTCATATGAATAGATACCTCCTGAAATGATGAAAAAACGCCCCTTTGCACAAGAAAAATTCCGATGTGTTGCATAAGCAGCACGCGTGGGAATAATCCCCAAAAAAGATCATAATTTGGTTGTAAAATAAGCAATTGTTTCCCATTTACAAAAGTGCGCAGTTGTATTATAATATAAGGTGGTTTTTGAAGAAATCGGACATGATGGATTTTTTTCCAAAACCATTATACCACAAATACGCCGGAAAAGAAAGTTGTTTTTATGATAGACTGGAAAAAAGTTTTTCTGGGGCTGCCGCTGTTTCTGACGGCCTGTGCCGCCCCGCAGACACCGGCGGAGACCAAGACCGTCTGGGTGATGGATACGGCCTGTACCATTTCGCTGCACGGCGGCTCCGGCGATGCGGCGGTGCAGCGGCTGTCCGGGCTGGATCAGATGCTGGATAACTATGACCCGGACAGCGACATTTCCCGTCTGAATGCGGCAGGAACCCTGTCCGGCATCCCGGAGCTTGCAGAAATCGCAGCGCAGACTGCCGATTTGCAGCAGCGCTTCGGCAGCCGGGTGGATCTGACTGTAGGAAAGCTGACGGCGCTCTGGGGGATTACCACGGATCACCCCCATGTGCCTTCTGAGACAGAGCTGCGCGCTGTGCTGCCCACCATTTCGCCTGCCCATGTCAGCACCTCCGGAGATACGGTGACGCTGGCAGACGGGGCACAGCTGGACTGCGGCGCGGTGGCAAAGGGCTACGCCCTGGATCAGGTCAAGGCGCTCCTGGAGCAGGACACCGGGATCACCTGGGGCACAGTCTCCATGACCTCGTCCATTCTGTGCTACGGCGAAAAGCCGGACGGCACACCGTTCCGTCTGGAAATCCGGGATCCGGACGGGGACGGCGTACTGGGCACTGCGTCTGTGGATGCCTGCTTTTTGTCCACTTCCGGGGGATATGAGCGGTATTTTACCGCAGATGACGGAAAGCAGTACTGTCACATTCTGGATCCTGTTACCGGCATGCCGGCAGAGACAGACCTTAACACGGTAACGGTATTTTGTGACAGCGGACTGATGTCAGATTTTCTTTCTACTTCCATCTGGATAGAGGGCACTGCCGGAATCGAGTCTCACCTCCATGCCGCGGATTATCAGATTGTGGCGCAGGACAAGGACGGCACGCTGTATGTCAGCGATAGTCTGGACTTTACGCCGAATGATTGATGTGTAGGAAAAGCCGGTCTTCACAGGCTTGCAATGGTGAAGGCAGGCTTTTTTTATAACCTGGATGGCTTCATCCAGGTCTTGACAGGAGCCGCTCTGCTCAAAAAGAACGGCTCCGAAAGCGCTGATACCTTTTGTCAGCCTACCCATGAGAGCAGCAGAACGTCGCTGCTGAAAGGAGTTGTACCCTATGAAGAAACTGCATGGTGTGCGTCTGGCGCACCATAAAAACACGGAGAACAGCGCCTGTGTGCCGCTGCCGCTGCCAAAGCTGGTGCGGATTCCCATGAGCATGCATATCGGCGCTCCCTGTACACCAGTGGTAAAGCCCAGGGAAACGGTACAGGTGGGGCAAAAAATCGGGGACACGGATGCCTTTATGGCCGTGCCCATTCATTCCGGGGTGTCCGGCACAGTAAAGGCCATTTCCACCTATCGGATGTCCAACGGCCGCACCTGTCCCATGGTAGAAATCGAAACAGACGGCGCGCAGACGGTCTGTCCGGCGGTCTGTCCGCCTGTCGTAACCGATAAGGCCAGTTTTTTGCAGGCTGTCCGGGAGAGCGGCCTCGTGGGAATGGGCGGTGCCAGCTTTCCCGCCCATGTCAAGCTGAATCCCAAGCAGGCAGTCGATACCCTGGTGATCAACGCAGCAGAGTGTGAGCCGTATATCACCTCTGACTATCGCCAGATGGTAGAAGCGCCGGAAGAGGTGCTGGACGGTGTCTGTCAGGTGATGCACTGGCTGGAAATCCCCAAGGCAGTCATCGGCATTGAAGTCAATAAGCCGCAGGCCATCCGGATTCTCACCGAAAAGGCAAAGTCCCACCCGGAAATCCAGGTGGTTTCCCTGCCCACCACTTATCCCCAGGGCGCAGAAAAGGTGCTGATTTATCACACCCTGGGACGCACCGTCATGGAGGGACAGCTCCCGGCAGATCAGGGCGTTATTGTGATGAATGTTTCTTCCGTTGCCTTCCTCAGCCGCTATCTGAAAACCGGCATGCCTATGGTGCAGCGCATGGTGACAGTAGATGGAGACGCTGTGGGAAATCCGTGCAACGTTATGGTGCCCATGGGAACGCCGGTGCAGGATGTGCTGGATTTTGCACAGTGCGACATGACACGCGCCAGAAAGATTCTCTACGGCGGCCCCATGATGGGGATTGCCGTGCCGGATACTGCCGATCCGGTGCTGAAGGCCAATAATGCAATTCTGGCTCTGGAAAAGTTTGTTTCACCCAAGCCCTCTGCCTGTATCCACTGCGGCAGATGCGTTCATGCCTGTCCGCTGCGGCTGATGCCCACGGAAATTGCAAAGGCGTTCCGGCAGGAGGACAGCGAGGCACTGGGGAAATTAAAGGTGACGCTGTGTATGAACTGCGGCTGCTGTACATATGCCTGCCCGGCAAAGCGGCCTGTGGCCGAAACCAATCAGCTGGCAAAGGCGTTTTATCTGTCCAGCATCAAGAAATAAGCATGGTATGAGAACCTGTCTTCACAAGACACGTGTATACGCTTATGAAGACAGGTTCTAAGAACGGCGCAGGAAAAGTCCTGTGTCCGTTCCGATTGTGCCATGAAAAATAGGAGGAAAAAACATGACATCAATTTTGACTGTATCTCCGTCACCCCATGTACGGAGCAGTATGACCACCCAAAAGATCATGCTGCTGGTAGTACTGGCGCTGGTGCCGGCAATTGTGGCAGCCACAGTGGTTTTCGGGCCGCGTGCACTGCTGCTGGTGGTCTTTTGCGCAGTTGTCAGCATGTTTACAGAGCTGGTCTGTCAGAAGATGATGCAAAAGGAAGTCACCGTTTCAGATGGCAGCGCCATGCTTACCGGTGTGCTGCTGGCGCTGAACCTGCCGGCAACTCTGCCGCTGTGGGAGGCCGCAATCGGCTGTATTTTTGCAATTGCGGTGGTAAAACAGCTGTTCGGCGGCCTGGGCTGCAATTTTGCAAACCCTGCCATTACCGGCCGTATTTTTCTGCTGCTCTCCTTTGCCGGGGACATGACCACCTGGGTAAAGCCGTTTTACTATAAGGGCAGCAGCTTTTTCGAAATGTTTACATCCACCGGCAATCTCCCGGACGGCGTGACCGGTGCCACACCTCTGGCCTCCGGAGATGCCGGCCTGCTCTCCCTGTTCCTGGGCAATGTAGGCGGCTCTCTGGGCGAGACCTCGGCGCTGGCGCTGCTCATCGGCGGCGTGTTCCTGCTGGTGCTGGGACTGATCTCCTGGCATACGCCGGTTGCATACCTGGGAGGACTGGCCGTACTGGAGCTGATCTACACCATGGCTACCGGCGGCGAGATGAGCCAGGTGCTCTACGCCCTGCTGAGCGGCGGCGTAATCCTGGGTGCCTTCTTTATGGCCACCGATTATGTCACCACACCTATAACCGGAACCGGAAAGCTGATCTTCGGCCTGGGCTGCGCTGTGCTGACCTTTGTCATCCGGGAATTTGCCAGCATGCCGGAGGGATGCTCCTTCTCCATCCTGCTCATGAATCTGCTGACACCGTATATTGACAAGCTGACCATGACGCATCCCTTCGGGGCAAAGCCGGCAGAGAAAAAGGAGGCGAAGTAACCATGGCAGAAACCAAAAACGCTTCGGTAAAATCCATGCTGGTGCCGCCTCTGGTGCTGGCGCTGATCTGTGCCGTGTGCTGTGCCTTTCTGGCGCTGGCCAATCACGTGACCAAGGACAAGATCGCTGCAGCAGAGGCCGATGCCATCCAGACCAGCTTAAAGCAGCTGCCGGATGCCGGGAACTTTGAGAAAGTGGCGGACTTTACCCCGCAGAATAACGAAAAGGCATCTGCCACCGGTCTGTATCAGGACGAAAAGGGGCAGTATGCCGTGCTGGTTACCGCAGACGGCTATAACAAGGGCGGCCTTCAGGTGGTAATCGGCGTGGATAAGGACGGCGCTGTGACCGGCGTGTCCTTTGTCAGCGTTTCAGAAACACCGGGACTGGGCACCAAGGTGCAGTCGAATCCGGAGCTGCTCACCGATCATTTCACCGGACTGTCGGAGGAATCCGCAGTAGACAGCGTGGATAACATCACCGGTGCAACCTATTCATCCAAGGGTATGAAGGCGGCCGTAGACTGCGCCCTTGCTACCGTTCGTGAGAATCAGGAGGGGATCGCATGAATTACGGAAAAGAACTGACCAAGGGAATTATCCGGGAAAACCCCACGCTGGTGGGACTGCTGGGCATGTGCCCCACGCTGGCTGTCACCACTGCGGCATTTAACGGCATCGGCATGGGACTGTCCACGATGTTCGTACTCATCTGTTCCAACATTGTTATTTCGCTGCTGCGAAAGGTGATTCCGGAGCAGGTAAAGCTCCCGTGTTATATTGTCATCATTGCCTCTTTCGTTACAGTCATTCAGTTCCTGGTGCATGGTTTTGTGCCGTCTCTGTACACCAGCCTGGGCGCTTTTCTGGAGCTGATTACCGTAAACTGTATTATCCTGGGACGGGCAGAAATGTTTGCCTCTAAGAATAACGTGCTGGCCTCTGCTCTGGACGGCGCCGGCATGGGCCTCGGATTTACCCTGGCGCTGTTTCTCATGGGCAGCGTCCGGGAGATTCTGGGCAGCGGCACCTGGTTCGGCCTGACAATCCCCGGCATGGTGGGACATACCATGAGCCTGTTTGTTATGCCGGCCGGCGGCTTTTTGGTGCTGGGCTTTGTCATTGCCGTGGTCTGCGCCCTGTCGAAGAAGAATCCGCCGAAAAAGATCGGCTGTGCCGGCTGTCCCAATGCGGCAGCGTGCAGCGCAAAGTGTGAGGAGGCTGACGCATGAGTACGTATGTTGCAATTATCATTGCCGCCGTCTTGACAAACAACTTTGTTCTGTCGAAGTTCTACGGCTGCTGCCCGTTCCTGGGCGTTTCCAAAAAGCTGGATTCCAGCGTGGGCATGGGTGCTGCGGTTGTCTTTGTTATGCTGTGCGCATCCCTGTGTACCTATCCCATCTACTACTTTATCCTGGAGCCGCTGGATCTGACCTATCTGCGGACTGTGGCCTTTATTCTGGTCATTGCCGTATTTGTACAGCTGCTGGAAATGGTGATCAAAAAGCTGATGCCGCCCCTGTATAAAACCCTGGGCGTATACCTGCCCCTGATCACCACCAACTGCGCTGTGCTGGGCGTTACCATCATGAATATTGACGAGAGTTACAGCTTCGGCCAGTCTCTGGTGAACGCAGTGTTCTCCGGTGTGGGCTTTGCGCTGGCAATGGTGATCTTTTCCGGCGTGCGCTCCCGGGTGGACGATGCCGACAGCGAAACCCCGAAGACATTCCGGGGCGTTCCGGCAACCCTGATTGCAGCCGCCATTGTGTCCATGAGCTTCCTGGGCTTCGGCGGACTGGGACAATAAGGAGGGTGTACCATGGAATTTCTCTATCCCATTTTAATTTTTGTGGTTATGGGCATTGTTTTCGGTGTCCTGCTGGTGGTAATCTCCAAGGTGTTTGCCGTCAAGACCGATGAACGCGCCGTGCAGATTACAGAGGCGCTCCCCGGTGCCAACTGCGGTGCCTGCGGCTATGCCGGCTGTGCAGACTATGCCGATGCCATTGTAAACAAGGGCGCTCCCATGAATGCCTGTCTCCCCGGCGGCACAAAGTCTGCCGCTGCGATCGGTGAGATTATGGGCGTTTCCGTTTCTGCCTCAGAACGCATGGTGCCGGTGCTCCACTGCAATGGTACCTGTGAGGCCACCAAGCGGAAATTTACCTTTGACGGCGTGCAGTCCTGTACGGCGGCAAAGCGCTTTTACGGCGGCACAGGAGTCTGTGCCTATGGATGTCTCGGCCTGGGGGACTGTGTTTCCGTCTGTGAGAATGATGTCATTTCCATCAAGGACGGCATCGCTGCATTCTGCACAGAAAAATGCGTCTCCTGCAATAAGTGTGCCAAGGTCTGTCCCAACGGGCTGATTGAACTGCGCCCGGAAAAGAAAAAGGTGGATGTCCGCTGTTCCTCCCGGAATATGGGAAAGGTGGCCATGCAGTCCTGTCAGAATTCCTGCATTGGCTGCAAAAAGTGCGAAAAGGTCTGCAAGTTTGATGCCATCATCGTAGAAAATGCCTATCCGGTCATTGACTATGACAAGTGCAAGTCCTGCGGCCTGTGTGCCAAGGAATGTCCCAGAGGCTGCATTGAAAATCTGCGAAAGCCCAAGGTGACTGCACCGAAGCCGGCTCCGGAAAAGCCGGCCGCACCGCAGAAACCGACAGCACCTGCTGAAACCGCAGAAGCCGAAAAGAACGCATAAACACTTTTTCTATAAAAAACAAAGACCGTCTCGGACTCTGGTTTCCGGGGCGGTCTTTTCGCGTTTCAGGGGGAGTGCGCCTGAAAAAATTCCACGGTGCGGATGTGAAAGAATGCACTGATACCCAGTGCAGCGCGGGGCAGCACCCAGGGAATGGTGACAACGGGGAGCATCTGGACACCGTACCACAAAAGCAGGAGCAGCAGTTCCTTTCTGCCGCCGTGCATTACCTGCATGGCGCGCCGCGGCAGCTTTCGCAGGGGAAGCTCAGGCACATAAAACCACACAAAAGGCGCACACCACAGCCCCAGACAAATGTAAAGCCACCCCAGAAAGCAGAGCACCGCCGCCGCCGTCAGCTGCATGGCGCCGAACAGCCAGGGCGCACCCTCCGTATAATTTGCCGCGGTCTGTGCCAGCCGGACAGCACCGTAGAGACATAAGGGGACACTTTGCAGCAGCATCAGCCGCAGCACATCGCACAGCAAACTGCCCAGCAGCAGCTTTTTCCCGGAGAGCCGGCGCAGCGGCAGAATCTCCATGGCATCTGCACAGTGCAGCCGGAAGCGCCAGCTGAGCCAGACAAGGCACACATGCCCCGGCACCAGCAGTACCAGCCGGGACACCTGCCACAGCATGCGGTTTTGCTGAAAAAAGGTGCCTGCATCCGTTCCGGCAATGCCTGGCAACAGCAGCAACACACTGCCCTCCGTCAGCCGGAGCAGCACATACAACACACACAGGCCGTACAGTTCCCACCGGAGCCGGGGCGCACGGTGCAGCACACAGCCTGCAAATGCCTGTCCTTGTCGAATCTGCATGGGAAAACGCCTCCTATCCTACAAAAAGTATGGTACCTTTCCGGAAAATTATACCCGCCGCCGGAGTCGAATTCGGAAAGAAAAAAATCACGTGAAAATGTGAATTTTTCAAAAAATCCCTTGACAAATGCCCGGAAATAGAGTATAATGCATATAAAGTTGATAGGAATTATATGACCTGAAAGGAATGGTTGTCATGAAAACATACGAAAAGATTACAGATCTCATCGGCGGCACACCGCTTCTGGAACTGGTCAACACAGAGAAGCAGGAGCAGGCAGGCGCTACAATTCTGGGAAAGCTGGAGTATTTTAACCCGGCCGGAAGCGTCAAGGATCGGATTGCAAAGGCAATGCTGGACGAGGCAGAGGAAAAGGGTCTGCTGAAGCCGGACAGCGTGATCATTGAGCCGACCAGCGGCAATACCGGCATCGGGCTGGCATCTGTGGCAGCGGCCAGAGGCTATCGTCTGATCATCACCATGCCGGAAACCATGAGCGTGGAACGCCGCAATCTGATGAAGGCATACGGTGCAGAACTGGTGCTGACAGAGGGCGCAAAGGGCATGAAGGGCGCAATTGAGAAGGCAACACAGCTGTCTCAGGAAATCCCCAACAGCTATATTCCGTCTCAGTTTACCAACCCGGCAAACCCGGCAGTACACCAGAGAACTACCGGCGTGGAAATCTGGAACGACACAGACGGCAAGGTGGATATCTTTGTTGCAGGCGTGGGCACCGGCGGCACCATCAGCGGCGTGGGCGCATACCTGAAGTCCCAGAACCCGAATGTCAAGGTGGTTGCAGTAGAGCCGAAGACTTCTCCGGTGCTGTCCGAAGGCAAGGCAGGCCCGCACAAGATTCAGGGCATCGGTGCCGGATTTGTGCCGGATACACTGGACACCAAGATTTATGATGAAGTCATTGCCGTTGCCAATGAGGATGCTTTTGAAACCGGCAGAAAGATTGCCCGGAATGAAGGTGTTCTGGTGGGCATTTCCTCCGGTGCTGCGGTATGGGCTGCGCTAGAACTGTCCAAGCGGCCGGAAAACAAGGGAAAGATCATCGTTGCGCTGCTGCCGGATACCGGTGAGCGTTACCTGTCTACTCCCATGTTTGCAGACTAAATTGCTTCGTATTTTTTAGGTCGTGTTGACACTAAGCCTAACAACGCATCTTTTCGGCAAAATTTCACGCATCCTGCGTTAAAAAGTCTTGACAGGCGACAGCCTGCCTGCGACTTTTTGCCTTGTCTACGTAAAATTTATGCTCGAAAATCTGCATATTATTTTAGTGTCAACACTCCCTAGAATCTAGGTTCTGACGTAAGAGAAAACCCCGGAAACGCATGTAAAACGTTTCCGGGGTTTTTGTTATTTCTGCCAGCTTGTGTAAGAATCTTTTATGCCTTTGATAAATCCAGCTTCCGCACCACATCCCGTACTTTCAGAACAAAGCCGGGGGAGACGGACAGTTCATCAATGCCCATCCGCAGGAAATCCTCGGTCAGGCTGGTATCTGCCGCCAGCTCGCCGCAGATGCCGATCCAGGCACCGTTTGCATGGGCATTTTTGGCTGCCATGGCAATGAGCCGGAGAATGGCCTCGTGGTGGGTGTCGCAGAACCGTTCCAGATTGGGATTCTGCCGGTCGCAGGCCAGGGTATATTGGGTGAGATCGTTGGTGCCCACACTGAAAAAGTCTACCAGCGGTGCCAGCAGGTCGCTGATCACTGCGGCGGCCGGGGGTTCAATCATAATGCCCAGTTCCACATTGTCCGCATAGGCAATGCCCTCTGCCAGCAGCTCCTCCCGGACACTCTGACAGATGCCCAGGATTTCCTGCACTTCTGAGACGGAGGTAATCATAGGGAACATAATTCCCAGATTTCCGTATACTGATGCCCGGTAGAGGGCGCGGAGCTGTGTCCGGAAGATCTCCGGCCGGGTGAGGCAAATGCGGATTGCCCGATAGCCCAGCGCCGGATTTTCCTCCTTGTCCAGCTGGAAATAGTCTGCCTGCTTGTCTGCGCCGATGTCCATGGTGCGGATAATGACCTTTTTCCCGGCCATGCTCTCCAGCACCTTTCGGTATGCGGCAAACTGCTGCTCCTCTGTGGGGTAGTTCTGGTTTTCCAGATAGAGGAACTCGCTGCGGAACAGTCCGATGCCCCCGGCATCATTCAGAAGCACAGCACCGATGTTGTCCACGCCGCCGATATTGGCAAAGATGTTGACCTTTGTGCCGTCTTTGGTGACATTGGGCTTGCCCTTGAGGTCTAAGAGCAGCTTTTTCTGTTCCAGATCCTGCTGCTGCTTCCGCTCCATATGCGCCAGTGTTTCCGGATCCGGATCCACCAGAATGGTTCCGGTAAAGCCGTCTACCGCTGCGGTCTGGCCGTCCCGGATTTCGGAGAGAAAGGCATCGCCCACGCCGATAATTGCGGGAATATTCATGTTCCGCGCCAGAATGGCGGTATGCGAATTGGAAGAGCCGTGGGCGGTTACAAAGGCCAGAACCTTGTCCTTGTCCAGTGAAACCGTTTCGCTGGGTGCCAGATCATCTGCGCAGACGATCATCTGATCATTCTCTGCAGCGCCGTCTGCTTCGCCGGCTTTCAGATTCCGGATAATGCGGTTGGAGATATCCTTGATGTCGGCAGATCTGGCCTGCATATAGGCATCATCCATAGAGCGGAACATCTCGGCAAAGTTGTCCGAGGTGACGGCCACAGCGTATTCTGCATTGACCTTCTGGGTTTCGATAATGTTCCGGATGGAATCGTTGTAGTCCTCGTCCTCCAGCATCATCTGATGGATGGCAAAGATCTGGGCGTTGGTCTCGCCCACCTCCCGGAGTGCCTTGTCATAGATCTCCTGGAGCTGCTGTGCGGCCCGTGCCTTAGCCTGCTCCACCCGTTTGATTTCTCCTGGGGTATCCTCTGTGTGTACGCGCTTGACGGAAACCTCCTGGCGCCGGAAGACGGAGATCTTTCCGATTGCCACTGCACCATAAACGCTTTTTCCCTGATATTGTTTCATCAAAAACACCTCCGTAAGTTCTTCCGGTATCTGCGCGCCCGGACGGACACTGCAAAGCCAGGTTCTCAGAAAAATTCCTTATTCGCCGAAGCCGCTTTCAAACAGCTCGATTGCCTTGTCCAGAGCGGCCTGTTCATTTTCGCCGTCTGCTGTGATTTCAACAGCTGTGCCGCACTTGATGCCGGCAGCCATAACCTGCATTACTGCGGTTGCCTTTGCGGTCTTTTCCGGGGTTTTCAGAGTAATGGTGCAGCCGGGGAATTTCTTCATCTCTGCTGCCAGAATGCCGGCCGGTCTCATGTGCAGACCCTGTGCGTTTGTGACTGTGACTGTTTTGGTTACCATAATCAATCGCTCCTTTTTTATCAGACAAATGTGTGAAGATATGCTGCGCCGGGAAGGCGGCGCGTGTCAACGGTTTTATTTTGCGGTATTTTTCTTGAGCAGTGTCAGCATGAGCATGCCTACAAGAGAACCTGCGGCCAGAGCCAGCAGATAAAACGGCCAGTTTCCGACAACGGCAAAGACGAAGATGCCGCCGTGGGGTGCCATCAGTGTGCAGTCAAATGCCATAGACATACCGCCGGCAACGGCTGCGCCCACCATGCAGGAGGGAATGACGCGCAGCGGATCTGCTGCGGCATAGGGGATCGCGCCCTCTGTGATGAAGCTCAGACCCATGATATAGTTGACCGGGCCGTTTTTCCGTTCGTCCTCCGTCCATTTCTTCTTGAAGAAGGTGGTGGACAGGGCGATGGAGATGGGCGGAACCATACCGCCGATCATAACGGCTGCCATAATATCATAGTTGCCGGAGGCAATGGCTGCGGTACCGAAGACATAGGCTGCCTTGTTGAACGGGCCGCCCATATCGATGGACATCATTGCGCCCAGTACGCATCCCAGAATGATCTTGCTGGAGCTGCCCATGCTTTCCAGCAGGTGAGACAGCCCGGTGTTGATCATGCCCATAAAGGGGTTGATGGCGCACATAATTACTGCAATGAGTCCCAGTCCCACCAGCGGATAGATGAGCACCGGCTGAATGCCGTTCAGTGCCTTGGGCATCTTGTCGCAGAGCTTTTCGATGCCCAGCATCAGGAAGCCGCCTACAAATCCGGCAAACAGTGCCCCCAGGAAGCCGGACGGAACATCGCCGGTGATGGAAGCAAAGGTGGAGCCGGTGGTTGCCAGGAAGCCGCCTACCAGACCAACCAGGAAGCCCGGCCGGTCTGCAATGGATTTTCCGATGTAGGCCGCCAGAACCGGTACCATAAAGTTAAAGGCGTAGCCGCCGATGGTTTTGAAAAAGGCTGCCGCAGCAGTATAGGTGCCGAAGGTGTCGTCATGAGGCGCACCGGCCAGGGTATCAATGAGAAAGGCCAGGGCAATGAAGATGCCGCCTGCTACGGTAAAGGGCAGCATGTTGGAAACGCCATTCATCAGGTGCTTGTACATCTTTCGGCCGAAGCTTTCGTTCTCACCGCTGCCGGAGGATTTGGCACTGCCGCCGGCGTGCTGATAAACCGGAGCGTCACCGTCCACGATTTTCTGAATCAGCTCCTCCGGAATCTTAATGCCGTTGGCCACCTTGGTGCTCAGCATCTTTTTCCCGTGGAACCGTGCCATTTCTACCGCCTTGTCTGCGGCAACAATAATGCCGTCACAGGCTTCGATCTCTTCCTTGGTGAGAATATTTTTGGCGCCGCCGGAGCCGTTGGTTTCCACTTTAATGGAAATCCCCATTTTCTTTCCGGCTTTTTCCAGTGCTTCTGCCGCCATGTAGGTGTGGGCAATGCCGGTGGGGCAGGCGGTAACGGCCAGAACCCGGTATCCGGTTTTCTCCGGTGCGGCCGGCTCTGCCTTTGGCTCATCCGGATATTTTTCCCGTTCTGCATCATCAATTGCCTGGAGAAAGGCCTTTTTGTCCGGGGCCTGTATCAGCTTTGCCCGGAAGTCCTCGTCCATGAGCAGGGTCATCAGCCGGGAGAGCACTTCCAGATGGACATCTCCGTCATTGGGGGCGGCAATCATAAAGAGCAGGTCGGACGGCTCATCGTCCATTGCCTCATAATCTACCCCCTGAGGTACTGTCATGGCTGCCAGAGACGGCGCGGCAACGGCTTCGCTCTTGGCGTGGGGAATGGCAATACCTTCGCCCACTGCGGTGGAACTCATGGCTTCTCTGGCGAGAATCCCTTTCTTATAGGCTTCCGGATCGGTAATCCGGCCGCCCTTGACCTGTAATGCAACCAGCATGTCGATGGCTTCTGCCTTGGACTGCGGCGCAGCGTTTAACTGAATGCTGTCTTCCTTCAATAAATCTACAATGCGCATGAAAAATCCTTCCCTTATTGCTGTGTCTCGCCCAGCTGCCGGAGCAGGCTGTCAATCAGCGGCCGTTTGGCCAGGCCTTCGGAAAAGGCGGTGGCACCGCCGGCCGCCGTGCCCAGCCGGAGTGCGTGGGCATAATCACCGGTTTCACAGCCGGCCACAAAGCCGGCCACCATGGAATCTCCGGCACCTACGGAATTTTTCACCTCGCCCCGGCAAACGCCGCAGATGTGTGTGCTGCCGGTTTCATCCAGGAGGATGGCACCGTCTCCGGCCATGGAGACCAGTACATTCCGGGCACCCATTTGCTGCAATTTTTCCGCGTGGGCGATAATCTCGTCTGTGGTGCGGAGCTGTGTTCCAAACATTTCGCCCAGCTCCAGATGATTGGGCTTAATGAGAAACGGCTTGTATTTCAGAACGTTTTTCAAAAGATCCCGTGTGGCATCTACCACAAAGCGGATGTTTCTGCCACTAAGTCGCTTTAAGATCTGCTCGTAGCTGTCAGACGGCAGTGTGCTGGGGATGCTGCCGGCCAGAATCAGCGTGTCACCGTCCTGCAAGGCATTCAGCTTCTGAAAGAGTTCCTCCAGCTTTTCCGCCGGAATCTCCGGGCCGCGGCCGTTGAGTTCCGTTTCGGTTCCGGCCTTGATTTTCACGTTAATCCGGGTAAAGCCGGCATCCAGGTGGACGAAATCGGTGTCAATGCCGTCTGCCTGCAGGCCCTGTTCAATGGCCGTTCCGGTAAAGCCGGCCAGAAAACCCAGTGCCCGGGAAGGCACGTCCAGTTCCTTCAGCACCATGGAAACATTGATGCCCTTTCCGCCGAAGTAGATTTCCTCGCCGGAGGAGCGGTTCACATCGCCTACAGTCATGGCATCGGTGTGTACCACATAGTCAATGGCCGGATTAAATGTAACAGTATAAATCATTTACAAAACCTCCTTCACGGTTGTAAAGCTGCGGTATTTGGCATCCGGGAGCCGGTCTGTGATAATCTGTGCCTGACTCAGCTGTGCAAATGTCACAGATGTGATCTGATCGAATTTGGAGTGATCAGTCAGCAGAAACGCCTGGATGCTGTTTTCTATGGCCGCAGACTTGATCTGCGCTTCGTTCACATCGTGGGTAGAAAATCCGGCGGAAACGGAAACCCCGTTTGTCCCAAGAAAGCTCTTGGTGAAATGATACCGTGCAACGGTGCACGCACATTCTGCCCCCACAATGGACTCCGTGGAATATTTGATCTCGCCTCCGGGAATGTATACCCGAAAGCCGCGCTGCGCCAGCTTTTTGGCGTGGAACAGGCCGTTTGTGACAAAGCAGATATCCTTCTTGGGCAGAAAGCCGATCATGTTTTCCGTGGTGGTGCCGGCATCCAGAAAGACGAAGTCGCCGTCCTCCAGGAGAGATGCGGCATACTGCGCCACCGCCTGCTTTTCTTTCAGAAACAGGTGCGCCTTTTCTTCCATGTCCTTTTCCACTGCGGCAAAGTTTTCACTCAGGGCAATGGCGCCGCCGTGAACCTTGATGAGCTTTCCCATTTCGGCTAAGGTGCTGATATCCCGCCGGACGGTGGAAACCGAGGCGTTCAGCAGATTGCACAACTCAGAAACCTTTACGCTTCGTTTCTGCTGTACGGTCTCTAAAATTACCGCAAGCCGTTCTTCTGCCAGCATAAAACATGCACTTCCTTTCCTGTTGCAGAGCATGCTCTGGATGATTTGTGCTTTCATGAAAATGAAAGCATTTGCTCTGTTTTGAACTGTTTTGTTCTTTCTGTGATTATAATACCACATGTTTTGACGCTTTTTCAAGTGCTTTCGGTCAAAAGAGCATTTTCAGAGACTTACACAAGGATTCTGGCTGCTTCATTGTGCACATTTACTATAAGTCTGCCCGGAACGCCGGAACTCTATGCAGCAGACCGCAAAAATCTGGCGGATGCGTCCGAAAAATTCAATTGTTTCCGGCAAAGAAGTGCTATACTGAGAGCATCAAAGAAAAGGAGGAATCCCAAATGGAATTCAAAAGAGAAAATATCAAAGGCGGCTCTGCCTATGAAGACGTTGCCGGTTATTCCCGTGTGGTAAAGGCCGGGCCTTTTGTCTATGTTTCCGGTACCACCTCGGTCACACCGGAGGGCACTGTGTACGGGGAAGGCGACCCCTATGAGCAGGCAAAGTACATTTTCACGAAGCTGGTAAAGCTCCTGGAAGACAATGGGGTTTCCAGAGAAGAGGTGGTCAAGGTGAATATCTTTGCCACAAGTTCTTCGTACAACAACGAGATTACAAAGGCGTATTCGGAGTATTTCAAAGAAAGCCGCCCGTGCTGCACCTGGATCGGCATTAAGGAGCTGAACCGTCCGTCTCAGCTGGTGGAAATTGAAATGCAGGCCATTATCGGCGCAAAAGCATAAGGCAATACCGCACAAAGAGCGTCTGGCGACTTTGCACGCCATCTGCTTGCA
>ERZ791840.143-NODE-143-length-54731-cov-4.217829_pt1 | contig 54731 bp, 44 predicted proteins | sample MGYA00510291_ERZ791840 | MGnify/ENA primary metagenome ERZ791840 (study PRJEB30046, sample SAMN00715256) | human gut metagenome | study: EMG produced TPA metagenomics assembly of the A metagenome-wide association study of gut microbiota in type 2... | reverse complement strand
CGTGCCCACTTGTATCCATTTCCCCGGATCCTCATCCCAGACCGCATCCGGACAAATTTCTTCCACAGCCGCCCGGAAGTCCTCCTGCGTAACCGATTTGGTTTCCAGATACTTGGGTGCCGCCGTGTCTGCCTCACTGTCTACGGAGATAAGATACGCCACTGGACTGCCCCAAACCGCCTCCGCACTCTCCGTTTTCCCAGCGGACATGGAGCAAAATGCAGCAATAATCGGCTCTTCCTCGTACTCCAGCAAATAGGGCAAAACCTCGTCTGCCGCCTGGCAGATTTTCGCATACGCCGCCTCAAAATTGTCTTCGTAATACCGCCGCGCCTGGTTCTCTGTAAAACAAGCCTGGTATAAACTGCTGTCGTTGGAAAAATCCGCCCCACATAGCTCCGGTGTCGGCCGCTCCTGCTCCATGCGGTGCTGCCGTTCGGCATAGGTGTGCGCCGCCACAGCCTGGGCTTTCAGCGCTTCCGGCTCAAAGGTAGCCGGCATCTCGGCGCATACCGCTCCGATCACATAGTCCCGGACACTGATTTTTTCCACTTTTCCGCTGGTAATGTCCAGCATGGCATAAGTTTTCGCGTCGGCAGAAGCTTCACTTTCTGCTGCTTTTGTTGCCCCGGTACTGACAGCTGGAGCCTGTCCGGAGACATTTTTTCCTGAAATTTTTGCCGGAACAGCAGTAAGCAGCACCAGCGAAGCCGTAAAACCGCCCAGAATTGCGAGATATTTTCTCATTTTCGCATTCCTCCCTACACTTGATTCAAAGTGATTGACAGACGAAAGATTTTCGTGTATAATAAAAGGTATAGCTGAGCCTGCGCCGGTTCCCGCGGCAAACGAACCCAATTCGCACCGCCCAACCGCGCAGCCAACAGCGGCTTTCAGAGTCACCCAAGGGAAACACCTCTCAGTCACCTTACGGTGCCAGCTCCCCTACAGGGGAGCCGTATAAAAAGGTGGAGGGGTTCGCCATTCTGAAACCCGCTGCACCCCAACCCGACAGCCATTTCCGCGCGGCTTTTGCAAAACCGATACCGGAAGGCCGGTCGGCACGGGGCTTTCAATACAAACAAGGAGGCAATCGCTATGACACCGCAACTGATTCACAACCAGAGCATCGAGGACTCGGATATTCATAACCTATGCAAGGATTTGGTACAGTATTCCGAAATTCAACCGAGCTATTATGAGCGATTTGACGTAAAGCGCGGTCTGCGGAATGCAGACGGTTCCGGCGTCATTGCTGGGATTACCCGTATCTGTATGGTACACGGTTACGTCATGAGTGAGGGTGAGCGCCAGCCCATCCCCGGCCAGCTGATCTACCGTGGTTATGATATCAATGACCTGATTGAAAATGCGGAGCGGGAAGACCGCTGCGTGTTTGAAGAGGTCGCTTACCTGCTGCTGTTCGGCCGTCTGCCGGACGCTGCGGATCTGGAGCGCATGACCCGTTCTCTGGGACTGCGCCGGGAGCTGCCGCCGGGATTCCTGGTGGATTCCATTATGCAGTCCCCGTCCAATAATATTATGAATAAACTGGCGCGGAGCATTTTGTCCCTGTATTCCTATTCGGACATCACCGAGAATACCACCATTGAGGATGAAATGACCATCGCCCTGGATTTGATTGCAAAAATGCCTATCCTCATGGACGGCGCCTATCAGGCAAAGCGGCATAAGTATGACAACGCCAGCCTGATCATGCATCCCCTCCGTCCGGAAGAAAATACCGCAGAATCTATTCTGTCCCTGATCCGGAGCGACCGCTCCTATACCAAGGCAGAGGCGCAGCTGCTGGATACCCTGCTGGCACTTCACGCTGACCACGGCGGCGGTAATAACTCCACCTTTGCCTGCCGCGTAGCCACCTCTTCCGGAACGGATCCCTTTGCGGCCTATACCTCCGCCATCAATTCCCTGAAAGGCCCCCGTCACGGCGGCGCGAATATTAAGGTAATTCAGATGCTGGATGATATCAAGGCGCACGTAAAGCACTGGAACGATGAGGGCGAAGTGGCCGATTATCTGACCAAAATCCTGAAGAAGGAAGCCAATGACGGCTCCGGCCTGATCTACGGCATGGGACACGCCGTGTATACCCTGTCCGATCCCCGTGCTGTTATCCTGAAGCGTAAGGCTATGGCACTGGCTGCCGGAAAAGAAATCGAACGGGAATTCCAGCTGCTGGATCTTATCGAAAAGCTGACACCGGAACTGATGAAGTCCGTCCGGCACAACGATAAGGTAGTCTGTGCCAATGTGGATATGTATTCCGGCCTGGTGTATCGGATGCTGGGCATTCCGGACGAACTGTTCACACCGCTGTTTGCCACTGCCCGTATGGTAGGCTGGTCGGCACACCGGATGGAAGAAATCCTCACCGGAAAGCGGATTATCCGTCCTGCATATAAGGCCATTGCAAAGCCGAAGGAGTATGTTCCGCTATGCGACCGAGACAAATAAAATCCAGGATCTGCGGTAAAAAGCCGGCGCAGTCTCCGGCCGGGCACCGCCTGCCCGCTGCGGATCCCAAGATGCGGCGGCGGCTCCGGCTGTCAGCCGCATTTTGCCTACTTTGCTTTCTGGGCATGACGGGGTGTACCCCCGGTGCCTCGGTGGATACCCTGCTGAAACCGCCCAGTCTGAGCGCCGAGCAGCAGCAGATCTACCTGGCACTTCAGGACGCAGTGGGCAGCGGCATCACCCTGCAATATCCCAGAGCCGGCGAGAATCTGTCCGCCTTTACCGTAACCGATCTGGATGCAGACGGCGAGGATGAGGCGCTGGTGTTTTACCAGAAGACAAACCTGTCCGCCGCAGAAAACGGCCTCCGGATTGACGTGCTGGATCAGATGGAGGATACCTGGCGTTCGGTGTGTGATATGCCGGCGGACGGCACCGAGGTGGAACGGGTGGTTATCGCCCCCCTGGGGGATGCCGGCCAGAATGAAATCCTCATCGGTTATAATAATGTGGATCAGTCGGAAAAATCCCTCAGTGTCTATTCCTATGAGACCGAGACCATGGAGCAGATTTTTTCCGTGAATTACACCATGTTTGATGTGGCAGATATGGACGGCGATACGGCAAAGGAACTGCTGGTGCTGAATAAAACCACAGAAAATGCCGCCGCCTCTGCGGCCATGTACCGTCAGGAGGGCGGCGCGGTGAATCTGGTGGGAAAGCTGGATCTCCGCACCGGATTTTCCGAGTTCAGCCAGGTGCTTTACGGAAAGCGGCCCGGGGAGACAGACGGCATTTTCATTGACGGCATTTCCGGCACCGCCACCCTCCAGACCGAGGTGCTGTGCGTCAAGGACGGCACTCTGGCCTATGTTCTGGCGGATGCCGATACAGTTTCTAAAACGGCGCGCTCTGCCGGCTATCTCTCCATGGATCTCATGGGAAACGGCGAGATCGTAATTCCCGTGCAGGAGCCGTTTCCCGGCTATGCCGCAGATGCCTCAGAACAGGTGCGCATGACGCGTTTTCTGGGGGTTTCCGGCTCTGCCTTAAAGGAAGCCGGCCGGGGATATTTCAGCCTGAACGACGGCTGCGTTTTCCTGCTGCCGCTGTCCTGGTACGACTCCGTCACCGCGGTGACCGATACCCTTACCGGAGATATTAAGTTCTGCCGCTATGACGGCGAGATCCATGATCATATGACAGAGCTGCTGCGCTACGGCGTGGCACAGGAGAAAGAAGAAACGGAAGACCGGGAGTCAGAGGGTTATCAGCTTCTGCGCACCCGCGGAAAAGCTTCTTATTATATGTTGGCGGCGGAGACAGAGGATGCCCTTGCGCTGCCCTGGCAGGATCTGATGACACAGTTCCTGTTTGTAAGCTGAGAAAGGAGACCGATTCGAATGAAGCGAATTTTGGTTTGTGAAGACGAAGATGTCATTCGCGATTTCGTGGTAATTAACCTGAAACGGGCCGGCTATGATGTCTGTGACGTAAACTGCGGAGAAGAAGCGCTCCGTGTTTTTGAAGAAGAACACGGCAATTTTGACATTGTGCTGCTGGATATTATGATGCCGGGCATTGACGGTTTTACAGTCTGCAAGAAGCTCCGGGAAAAAAGCTCTACCATCGGGATTATCATGCTGACCGCCCGGACACAGGAGATGGATAAAGTCAGCGGCCTGATGTTCGGCGCAGATGATTATATCACAAAGCCGTTTTCTCCCTCCGAACTGACGGCGCGCGTGGATGCCATCTACCGCCGGGTCTGCATGAGCTTTATTAAGGATGAAAAACAGTCCGTGATTGAAAGCGGCCCCTTCACCCTGAATTTAAAGAGCCGCACCGTGACCAAAAACGGCCAGCTCATCGACCTGACCCAGGTGGAGTATCAGATCATGGAATATTTTCTCCACAATCAGAACACGGCCTTAGACCGTGCCAGCATCCTGAATCACATCTGGGGAGACGGCTATTTCGGCGATGATAAAATTGTGGATGTCAACATTCGCCGGATCCGCATGAAGATTGAAGAAGAGCCCAGTAAGCCGCACTATATCACGACTATCTGGGGCTATGGATACAAGTGGAATGATAAATAAACACTACAGACGAAAACGAAAGGCAAAGACACCGCCCCGGTGGACGATTACGCGCCGCTGGGTGATCAATAACCTGGGACTGATTACTCTGGTACTGCTGGTACTGGATTTTGCCTCTCTCTATGTCATTCAGAATTATTATTACGGTGCCTCCCAGCAATATCTGAATACCAAGATCAGCTCCGTCACTGGTGTCCTGAGCCGCTATGCCCAGGATGCCGACACCAGCTTTTCGTCCGAAATGCGCAGCACCATTGAAAATTTTTCCGATAAGGAAAAGATGGAGCTGATGGCCATTAACTCCAAAGGCCAGGTTGTGCTGACCTCCTCCGGATTCACGCCGGAAGAAAACGCCGCCATGCCGGATTATGAAAGCGCCATGGACGGCGGTGACGGCTATTGGGTGGGCACTGTAGGAAAAGAAACGGTCATGGCTGTGACCGTGGATATTTCCGACCTGAGCACAGAGTATAACGCCATCCGGGTGGTGGCTTCCCTGGAGCAGGTCAAGGAGACGCTGCATACATACATTTTCGGCGTGACCGCAATCTGCGTGGGCATTCTGCTGCTGCTGGTAATCACTGGTGTCTATTTCATCCGGTCGATTGTCCAGCCCATCCAGCAGATTAACGCCACCACCAAGAAATTTGCAAAGGGCGATTTCTCCGTGCGGATCAACGATACCAGCAATGACGAAATCGGTGACCTGTGCGTTTCCATCAACCAGATGGCAGATGAACTGTCCAATACGGAAAACATGAAAAATGAGTTCATCTCCTCGGTTTCCCACGAACTGCGCACCCCCCTCACGGCCATTAAGGGCTGGGCGGAGACCATGTGCATGGAAGCCGACCCGGACACCGTACAGCGCGGCGTGCACGTTATTGTGAACGAGACCGAGCGTCTGTCGGAGATGGTAGAGGAACTGCTGGACTTTTCCCGGATGCAGAGCGGCCGGTTCTCCCTCCAGTGCGCCACGATGGATGTGCTGGCAGAACTGGGAGATGCAGTGCTGATCTATATGGAAAAGGCGAAACGGGAGAACATCCGGATTATCTATCAGGAACCGGAAATGCTGCCCTTTGTCTACGGCGACAAAAACCGGATCCGGCAGGTGTTCATCAATGTGATTGACAACGCCATCAAGTATTCCAATCCGGGCAGTACGATCACTGTCAGCGCCGAGGAAGTCAGCGGCATGATTCAGGTAACGATTACAGATAACGGCGTAGGCATCAGCGCGGCTGACCTGCCCCGTGTCAAGACCAAGTTCTTTAAGGCCAATCACACCAGACGCGGCTCCGGCATTGGCCTTGCCGTGGCAGATGAAATCATCACCATGCACGGCGGCCGGCTGGACATCACCAGCGAACTGAACGTGGGCACCAACGTCACCATCACGCTCCCCATCGAATCCCAACGCCGCAGCAGCGCTGCGACTTGACCCTTGCCCCCTCAGTCAGTGCTATGCACTGCCAGGCTCAGCACAGGGCACGTCCTTCGGCCGCCCTACAGGGGAGCCTAAAAAGTACCCTACCCCATTTTAAAAACCCCAAACACATCCCCCTCCGGCACCCCTTGCCGGACATTCCTTGGAAAGGACAACACATGGCAAAGCAACCCAGAGAAAATCCAAAGCACATGACCAAAATCGGCGGACAGGCGCTGATTGAGGGTGTCATGATGAAGGGGGCAGATACCGGCGCAATGGCCTGCCGCCTGCCCAATGGAGAAATAGACGTAGAAACCTGGCCGGAAAATAACGGCAAAAATATGCCCTGGTACCGAAGGTGTCCGCTTGTCCGCGGCAGCTTCAACTTTGTGCTGTCCATGAAGGACGGCTATCGCTGCCTGATGAAATCCGCGGAAAAGCAGGTGCCGGAGGACGGCGAGGAAACCCAGGACGAAGAAGAAATGAACCGCTTTGAAAAGTGGCTGGACGAAAAGCTGGGGGATAAGATCTTCGGAATCATTATGACCATCGGTACCGTGCTGGGCTTCGTGGTGGCACTGGGTCTGTTCGCATGGCTCCCGAAATTTGCCGTAAATCAGCTGATCGTACATACCCCCATCCCGGACGGCAGCCGCTTTGTGCGTTCGCTGCTGGAGGGCATCCTGAAAATCGTGATCTTCCTGGGCTATATGGCCTGCACCGGATTCATGAAGGATATCCGCCGGACGTATGAATACCACGGCGCAGAGCATAAGACCATCGCCTGCTATGAGGCCGGCGAGGAGCTGACCGTGGAAAATGTAAAGAAACACACCCGGTTCCACCCGCGCTGCGGCACCAGCTTCATTTTCATCACCCTGATTGTCAGCATTCTGGTGATGTGCCTGGTGCCCCTGACTGTGGTGTGGCAGCGTGTGATTGTCAGTGTGCTGCTGCTGCCCGTCGTGGTGGGAATTTCCTATGAGTTTATCCGCATTGCCGGCCGGAGCAATAACTGGCTGACACGTGCGCTTTCCTGGCCGGGACTCCAGATTCAGCGCATCACCACCCGGGAACCGGACGGCTCACAGATCGAATGCGCCATTGCCGCATTAAAGCCCTGTATCCCCAAAGATCTGGAGGATGACAAGTGGTAAACCGCCTGCCCCGTACCGTGCGCCTGGAAATCCAGCGTCAGCTGGAACAGGCCGGCCTGGAATCTGCCCGGTGGGAAAGCCGGGTGCTGGTGGAGACGGTGCTGGAGCTATCCGGCGGCCAGCCGTTTCCCGAAACGCCTCTGACACCGGCGCAGCTGGAACGGCTGGAAACCATGACCGCCCGGCGCTGTGCCCATGAGCCGCTGCAATATCTCTGCGGCACCTGGGAATTTTTCGGGCTGCCCTTTGCAGTGGGCCTCGGCGTGCTGATTCCCCGGCAGGATACAGAGACGCTGGTAGAAACGGTGCTGGAGCTGCGCCGGGAGACCAGCAGCACCCGGCTGCTGGATTTGTGCAGCGGCTCCGGGTGTATCCCGGCGGCAATTTCGGCGCACCTCTCCGGCGTTACCGGGGACTGCGTGGAGCTTTCTCCCCAGGCGCTGCCCTATCTGCGCCGGAACCTTTCCCGGCTGGCACCAGATCTTCAGGTGGTTGCCGGGGATGTGTGCAGTCCGCCGCCGGAACTGCTGCAAAAGCAATATGATGTCATCACCAGCAATCCGCCGTACCTGACGGCAGAGGATATGACACACCTCCAGCCGGAGGTGACGCACGAACCGGAACAGGCTCTGTTCGGCGGGGGAGACGGTCTGGCATTTTACCGGACGCTCACCCCTCTCTGGAAGCCCTGCCTGGCCGAAGGCGGCTGGCTGGTCTATGAAGCCGGCATGGGACAGGCCGAATCGGTGTTGCAGATTTTAGAAGAAAATGGATTTGTCCGCTGCCGCATTGTCCCCGACCTTGCCGGAATTCCCCGTGTCATTCTGGGCGCGGCGGCAAAGAAATCCTGGAAATAAAAGCACTCTGCCGGATATGCGGCAGCAGAAAGGAGCCACTATGGCGAAAGCAGATCCGAAGAAAAAAACGGCGATCCAGATGCCGCAGTCCGATGCGGAAAAGAAAAAGGCACTGGAAAGCGCCATTGCACATATTACCAAAACCTATGGCACAGGCGCAATTATGCGGCTGGGCGAGAGCAAAACCAACCTGAATGTAGAGGCAATCCCCACCGGCTCCATGATGCTAGATATGGCGCTGGGAATCGGCGGTGTGCCCCGGGGCAGAATCGTGGAACTGTACGGGCCGGAAAGCTCCGGTAAAACCACCGTTGCCCTGCACATCATTGCCGAGGCGCAGAAGATGGGCGGCGAGGTTGCCTTTATTGACGTGGAACACGCCCTGGATCCGCTGTATGCCGAGGCACTGGGGGTCAATATTGACAACCTTCTGGTGTCCCAGCCGGACAGCGGCGAACAGGCGCTGGAAATTGCCGAAGCACTGGTGCGCTCCGGTGCCATTGACGTGCTGGTTGTGGATTCCGTTGCGGCGCTGACCACTCGTGCCGAAATTGACGGCGATATGGGTGACAGCCACGTAGGACAGCTGGCGCGCCTGATGTCCCAGGCTATGCGAAAGCTGACCGCTGTTATTTCCAAGTCCAAGTGCGTGGCTATCTTCATTAACCAGGTGCGGGAAAAGATCGGAGTGCTCTACGGCAATCCGGAAACCACACCCGGCGGCCGTGCCCTGAAATTCTACGCCTCTGTGCGGATGGAAGTCCGTCGGGGCGAGGCCATCAAGGAGGGCGGCAGCCCCATCGGCAACCGCACCAAGGTAAAGATCAGCAAGAACAAGGTGGCACCGCCCTTCCGGGAATGCGAATTCGACATTCTCTACGGCACAGGCATTTCCCGTACCGGCGAAATCGTGGACGTGGCAACGGAGCTGGGCATTATCAAAAAGAGCGGCTCCTGGTTCAGCTATGGTGATCAGAAGCTGGGACAGGGCCGGGAAAATGTCAAGAACATCCTCGGCGAAAATGAAGAGCTGCGCAAGGAAATTGAAGCGAAGATCATGGAGCATAAGGATGAACTGATGGCCTCCACCAAGAAGAAAAAGAAAGCGTCCAAGCTGGAAGAAGCTGCCGCAAAGGCTGCTGCCGCATCCGAGGATGTGCCGGAAGACGGTGCCGTTTCCTTAGACACCGTAGACACCAGCGAAGATCTGGAGGTCAGTGCCGAGGACGATTTCGAAGAATTCGACCCGGCATAATCGGAGCAGAATCCAATGACGATTACACTGCTGAAACCCTATAAGGGAAACACCTGGGAGCTGGAACTGGATGATTCCGGAGAGCTGCAATTTCTGCATGTGCAGATTGTAACGCGCTTCCAGCTGCGCACCGGCATGGAGCTGACACCGGAGCAGTGGCAGACCGTGCAGGAGAGTGAGCTTTCCCGAAAGGCCTATCAGCACGCCTGCTATCTGCTGGATCGCCGGGGCTACAGCTATATGGAAATGTTCCGGAAGCTGGAGCCCAAATATCCGGAACAGGTGTGCTATGCCGTGACTGACCGGCTGGCTTCGCTGGGGCTGATCAATGACCAGGCGTATGCGGAGCAGACGGCGCATTATTATGTGGAGGTCAAGCACTTCGGGCTGCACCGCGCCCGGCAGGAAATGCGCCGCCGGGGGCTGCTGGACAGCCATATTACACAGGCGCTGGAACCTTATGCCCGCCAGCTGGAGGAGAATCTCCAGGCGCTGGTGGCAGGAAAATACGCCGCCTGTTTTGCCGATCCCCGGGATCGGAAGCAAATTGAAAAAGGAAAGGCTGCACTGGTGCGGCGCGGCTACGGTTTCGGGGAAATTAACCGTGCCGTGGCCTGGTACCAGGAGCAGCTGGAAGAAGAATGACCGCGTTCCGGCGTATTTTCCGGGACGCAGCACACAGAACCCGGCGCACTGCCGCACCTTCTGCACTGTAGATTTTTGGGATGGATCGGGGCGTGCAAAGACAGGCTCTGAAACAATAGGGGAATTTTTTGCGTGGAGTTTCCGCGCCGGACTTTGCCGGACAAAGCTGCTTGCCATGCAGGACAATGCATAGGAGGAAATCGAATATGAAAGCGCACAAACGAAGAAAATGGGGAGTTTTTCTGACTGCCGGGCTGCTGATGCTGGGCTGTGCCTGTGAAAAAATCCAGCCGGAAGAGGATGCCGGCGCACAGGCTGCCATGGCGAATGCCAGTGTGCAGACCACAGCAGAATCCGAAACCGGAACCACCGCCGCTACCACAACGGCGGTTACCACTACTGTAACTACAACCACTACCACAGATGCCAGTCTGTACGCACCGTTTATTGACAAAAATGCCAATATCGATCCGAATAAGCCCATGGTTGCGCTGACCTTTGATGACGGCCCCAGCGAGAACACGCCCACCATTCTGGACACCATGGAAACCTACGGCGGCCATGCCACATTTTTTGTGGTGGGGGAGAATATCAATGATACTACATCCCAGTACATGGAGCGCGCCGTTTCCCTGGGCTGTGAAATCGGCAGCCATACCTATAACCACTGCGACCTGGCAAAGGCCACCCCGGAGGAACGGAAGGAAGTTATTCAGAAAACAGACGATCTGGTGTATCAGGCCATCGGCCGCTATCCCTATTGGGTGCGTCCGCCCTATGGCTCGTTTGACGATATCGTGCGCGGCACCATCGGCCGTCCGCTGGCGTTCTGGTCAGTAGATACTAAGGACTGGAAAACCCGGAACACCGCTTCTACCGTCAGCGCTTCGCTGCAAAATATCGAGGACGGCGACGTGGTGCTGATGCATGACCTGTACGCGGAGACAGCCGCAGCAGTACAGCAGCTGGTGCCCACGCTGGTACAGCAGGGCTATCAGCTGGTAACGCTCAGCGAGCTGACCTATTACCGGGGACTGGATGTGCAAAACGGTATGATCGTCTTTTCCATGCATCCGGGCAAACCCAACTATAAGGATCCGCCCACCGAAGCAGAGGTGGCAGCCGCCGAATCCTCTGCCGCCGCAGCAGCTGCGGCCGAAACCACCACAACAACAGTCACCACCGCAGCAGCAACTGCTGCACAATAAGAACCGGTCTTCACAAGCGTATACAAGTGTCTTTTCGGCAAATTTAGCTGCATACTGCGTGAAAAACACTTGCCGGGCGACAGCCCGCCTGCGTATTTTTGCCTTGTCTGCAACAAAATTATGCTCGAAAATCCATACATATTTCTTGTGAAGACAGGTTCTAAGAACCAAACGGAGGAAAAAATCTATGCCTATTCGTGTCGGCATGGTCTCCCTGGGATGTTCCAAAAATCTGGTAGATTCTGAGCGCATGCTGGCAAAGCTGCGTGCGCATGGCTATCAGCTGGTAACAGAACCGGGCGAGGCTGAAATTGCGATTGTCAATACCTGCGGATTTATTCAGTCCGCAAAGGAAGAAGCCATTGAAACCATTCTGGAGCTGGGTGCCCTGAAACAGGACGGCACCCTGAAAAAAATCATCCTCACCGGATGTCTCACAGAGCGGTACAGGGAAGAGGCCGCAGAGCTGTTTACAGAAGCGGACGCTGTCATCGGAATCGGAGATAACCGGGATATTGTGGATATCCTGGATCATGTCCTGGCCGGGGAGCGCGTGGTGCGCTTCGGCAAAAAGGCGGATGCAGAGCTGACCGGTGACCGGATTATCAGCACGCTGCCGTTCTTTGCCTATCTGAAAATTGCAGAGGGCTGCTCCAACTGCTGCACCTACTGTGCAATTCCCCAGATCCGCGGCCCGTACCGCAGCGTTCCCATGGAGGACGTGCTGAAAGAAGCACGCTGGATGGCCGAGCACCACGTGACAGAAATCAACGTGGTGGCACAGGACACCACCCAGTACGGCGTGGATCTCTACGGAAAATCCCGGCTGCCGGAGCTGCTCCGGGAACTGTGTCACATTCCGGGCATCCGCTGGGTACGTGTGCTGTACTGTTATCCGGAGCGGATTACAGAAGAGCTGCTGGACGTATTTGTGGAAGAGCCGCACATGGTGCCGTATCTGGATTTGCCCATTCAGCACTGTGACGGAGAGATCCTGAAACGGATGCACCGGCCGGGAGACGAGGAGACCCTGCGAAAGCTGATTGCGCACATTCGGGAACGCGTGCCGGAAATTACACTGCGCACCACGCTGATCACCGGTTTCCCCGGCGAGACGAAGGAGCAGTTCAATCGTCTGGGCGACTTTGTGCAGGATATGCAGTTTGATCATCTGGGCTGTTTTGCCTACTCGGAAGAAGAGGGGACAAAGGCAGCGGAATTCGAAGACCAGGTGGACGAGGACGTGCGCGCACACCGTGCGGAAATCATCATGGAGCAGCAGGCCGAAGTATCTGCCGCCAAGAATGCGGCCAAGGTCGGCACGCGCATGACTGCGGTAATGGAAGGCTATGACAAGTATGCCGGCTGTTATTTCGGCCGGACGGCCGCAGATGCCCCGGACATTGACGGAAAGATTTTTGTCCGCAGTGAAAACCGCCTGCGGATGGGACAATACATTACCGTTGAGGTATTTGATACGCTGGATTATGATTTGCTGGCGGAGGAGGTAACGGATGAATCTGCCCAATAAACTGACGCTTTTGCGTGTGATTCTCATTCCGGTCTTTTTGATTTGTATTTACGTGGACGCGATTCCGGTGCATTTTCTGCTGGCGCTGATTGTATTCGCGGCGGCCTCGCTGACGGATATGCTGGACGGCAAGATTGCCCGTGCCAGAGGACTGGTGACCAACTTCGGGAAATTCCTGGATCCGCTGGCAGATAAGGTGCTGGTTATTACGGCGCTCACCGTTTTTGTGGAACTGGACGAATTCCGGATGTCCGCCATTCCGCTGGTCATTATTACAGCGCGGGAATTCATGGTGTCCGGCCTGCGGCTTCTGGCCGCGGAAGAAGGCGTGGTCATTGCGGCCGGCATCTGGGGAAAGCTGAAAACAGCATTTACCATGGTGTCCATTGTGGGCATTTTGCTGTATCTGTCTCTCACCGGAGACTTTGCCCTGGCTGCACCGGATTGGATCCGCACCTGGGTACTGGGCGGCCTGATCTGGATTTCCACCATCCTCACAATCATTTCCGGTCTGGTCTATTTGAAGGGCTGCTGGAAGTATATTGATAGTGATAAATAAGAAAAACCTCTCCCATATGGGGGAGATTTTTTTGTGAGACAATAAGCTGCCTAAAAATGGCTCCCCTGAAAGGGAAGCTGGCAAGCCGTAGGCTTGACTGAGGGGTTAAAAAAGCGCATGCTTCTATGGCAAGAGGCATGCGCTTTTTTGTTGGGGGAAAGTTAGTCTTTTTCTGTAAAGGAGACGGAAATGTCTGTGGCGACATCGTCTCCGGAGATGCGGATTTGGTTATTGCTGCCGGAATCTGAGTTGCCGGCAATGTCGGAAATCACCTGGTAGTCGGACTGGCTGCCCCGGAGGTTCAGGTTGATGTCGCCCATGTTGTCTGTGGCGGTGCTTTTTCCCAGCAGGGCGGTGTCTGTGGTTTTCAGATCGCCGTAGTCCAGGGTGAATTGGGACTGGTAGAGAACACAGGACGATGCGCTCAGATCACCGAAACGCAGGGTATAAGTGCTGGAGGTGTCGGTTTCTTCTTGAGTACAGTTCTGCATGGAAAGGCTGCCGCAGTCCAGGGTGATTTCATTGGTGCCGCTGGAAACCTGCTGCATGTTGATATTGCCCATGTTATTGGACAGGCGGCAGAGACTGCCGATCACTGTATTGTTCAGGGACAGATCGCCGTCATCCAGGTTCAGCTGTGCGTTTCCGGTGATTTCGGAATCGGTCAGGGAGAGTTCTCCTGCGTTGCAGTCTGCGTTACAGCTGGCGGTTTTGAGTCTGGTGATCGTGCTGGAGCCGCAGTCTACATTCAGGGAAAACGTATTGGCGGTGAGGTCGGAAACGCTGCATTCTCCAAAATTGGAAGAGATGGCAACCGCCTGATACTCGGCTTCCGGCAGGGTGAGGGTAATGGTTGGTGTGGGTGCGCTCCATGGCCCAATTTGAATCCAGTAGAGCCAGTTGCGTTTGCTGCTGGTTTTCTGGGTGATTTGCAGCGTGTCATTTTCAACAGAAAACTGATAGGTATTGTCTTCCATATGTTCGGCGGAAATGGCGGCCTGTGTGCCGGGCTGAATGGTGATATCGGCGTAATCGGCATCAATCAGAACGGTGCTGAAATGGCCGGTGACGGTGTCATGATAATCAGAAAGATTCCACTTTTTTGCATAGTGTTCCTGATTCAGTGCGCCGGAGGCAATGCCGGCTGCGCCGAAAATCAGACCGGCTGCACAGCAGCAGATGCCGGTAATAACCCAAGGTTTCCAGTGTTTCATGTGCGATCCGCTCCTTTCGTTTTAGTGTCAAACAGTGCTTGCCACAGTTTTTTTGTGGAAAAGGCTGTAAATCGTGCCACTGCCTGGCAGGCTTTCCACAGAGGAAGTGCCAGCAGAACGCACAGTCCCAGGATAAAAATGCCGCAGCCGACAGAAAAGAGTCCCAGCGCTGCATCCTGGAACAGGATTGCAATGCCTACAAACAGCAGCAGGCCGGCGGCGCAAACCAGAGAAAGGGGAATCACCGCAATACAAATCAAGGCGGTCAGCAGCAGGATATACCAGGTGAGCAGCAGCGGCAGCCAGAGATAGAAGGTACAGGCCAGCGCCACAAAGATTGCGGTGCGTTTTTTTCGTTTGGGCGGATTTTCCGGAAAGGGTGCGGCGGCAGAAAGGCCGTTTTCCCGGAGAATCCGCTGTGCCAGTTCTGTGGGGGTACCCAGTGCGGCGCGTTCGGATTCGTTGGCATCTTCCAGAAATTCCAGGTAATAGCGAATGGTTTCCTGCCGCTCTTCCGGCGGCATGGGGGACAGCGCCTGTTCCAGTGCGGCGCAGTATTCTTGTGTTGTCATGTGAAAATCGCTCCTTTATAAAGATACGAAAAAATGTGGGATTTTCTATGCGGACGGGGTTTCGTCCAGGAAAAAATCCACCTGCTGTTTATAGGTGCACCATTCCTTTCGATATTGTTCCAGCAGTGCTCTGCCGGAAACGGTGATGCGGTAATAGCGGCGGTTTCTGCCCTGAAACGGCTGGTCATATGTGGTAAGGCTGCCGTTTTTTTGCAGCCGCCGCAGAACCGGGTACAGTGTGGATTCCGAAACCGCAAAGTGCGCCTGGATATCTTTGGTGATCTGGTAGCCATAGGTGTCCTCTTTGGACAAAACGGCCAGCACCATGGCATCCAGCAGCGTGGCGCCAATGGAAAATGCAGACAAAATTATCACCTTCTTTTTGTGGGGTGGTTGGGGGTATGAAAAGCTGTGGCTTGAGGGGAAAGATTTACGTGGGAACCCTTCCACCATCTAGCGATGGTCCCCCTTCCCTAAAGGGGAGGCTCTGGGTGCGCTCCTGACATGTTTGTTTTTTTGTTATAATATTATACGGCATATAATATTGATTACGCATATATTATAGCATGGGAAATGGGGGTTGTCAAGGGGGATTGCGGGGAAAAGGCCCTTGAATGTAAACAATCTACGTTTACTTTGTAAATTTGTGTTCATAGTTGAACGGAAACGTTCCACTTTTTTGATTTTCGAGGGTATTAGTGAAAGGGGTTGTTCCTACGGGACAACGGGAGCCTGAACCAGAGAAAGGAGAAATAGAGTAAAATGGGAAGTTCAAAGGAATCCAAGCGGCGCAGTTTGTTTTGTTGTCACTATGCCAGGTTAGGGGATGTGGCGGAAGCGGCGCGGTGTGCCGGGTATCCGCCGGAGACTGCGGCGGCAGACGGTGCGGCGCTTTTGCGGTACGGCTGTTACCGCCGCATGGTGGAGCAGTACCGGGCGGTACTGCATGACGATCCGGCGGCCTGTGTCCGTGCCGGGCTGGAACGGCTGGCATTCGGGCGCACTAACGATGTGATGCAGCTGGTTTTATCCGAAGAGCAGCCAGGCGGTGCGGCGCTGGACAAGCTGGATTTATTTGCGGTTTCTTCGATTAAGCGAGACCGGAACGGCGGCATGGAAGTCCACTTTTTTGACCGGCTGAAGGCGCTGGCTTCATTATACGAATACAGCAGTGATGCAGACGGAAAGGCGGCAGCGCACGCGCTGCTGGCGGCGCTTTCCGGAAAAACGGGGGAGGGAAATCATGACAGCGGAGATTAAGACCTTTTCCCCGAAGCAGCGGCTGGCGATGTCCTGGTGGAGCAGGCGGGAAACCAGCCGGTACGATGCCATTATTTGTGACGGCGCAGTACGTTCCGGGAAAACGCTGTCCATGTCCATTGGATTTGTCAGCTGGGCCATGACGGCATTTCAGGGCGGCACCTTTGCCCTCTGCGGAAAGACAGTAACGTCCCTCAAGCGCAATGTCATGACACCGCTGCTGCGGCTATTGGGCAGTCTGGGATTTACCTGCATGGAGCGGGTGAGCCGGAACTTTGTGGACATTCGTCTGGCCGGGGTATGCAACCGCTTTTATTTATTCGGCGGCCGGGATGAAAGCTCGGCGGCGCTGATTCAGGGCATGACGCTTTGCGGGGTATTTTTAGACGAGGTGGCGCTGATGCCCCGTTCCTTTGTGGAGCAGGCTATGGCGCGGTGCAGTGTGACGGGCTCCCGGATTTGGTTTAACTGCAATCCGGGGAGTCCTGTCCACTGGTTTTACCGGGAGTGGATTCAGAAACGGGAAGAGAAAAATGCGCTGTATTTACACTTTACCATGGCGGACAATCCATCTCTTTCCCAGAGTGTACGGAAGCGGTATGAACGGCTGTACAGCGGCGCGTTTTACGATCGCTTTGTCCGGGGAAAATGGACGGCGGCAGACGGGCTAATTTACCCGATGTTTTCCAGGGCAAGGCATGTGGTGGAGGAAGTGCCGGTTTGTGACCGGTACTGGATTTCCTGCGATTACGGCACAGTGAACCCCTCTTCCTTCGGGCTGTGGGGGCATTGTGACGGGGTATGGTATCGGATCAAGGAATACTACTACGATGCGCGGAATGAAGGGGAACGGCGGACGGACGAAGAGCATTATCAGGCGCTGGAAAATCTGGCGGTAGGGTATGCGGTTTCCAGTGTGGTGGTGGATCCGTCTGCGGCTAGTTTTATCGCCTGCATTCACCGGCACGGGAGATTCCGGGTGATCGCGGCGGACAACAATGTGAACTGCGGCATTCAGCAGGTATCCAATCTGCTACAGCAGGAACGGCTGAAAATTTCTGCCGCGTGCCGGGATATTTGCCGGGAATTCGGGGAGTATTGCTGGAGCGATTCGGTGAAGGGGGATATTCCCAAAAAAGAACACGATCACGCTATGGACGATATGCGGTATTTTGTGCGCACCATTGTGTGCGGAAACCGGGAAGATGCGTTTTTTGCGGTTTCGGCACGGAGAGGGGGGTGAGGGATTGAGATGAGGGTTGGTTTGGATGGGGGCCCCTCCACCGCCTGGCGGCGGTTCCCCTCGTACTGAGCGGTTCCCTCTGTCCCGAAGGGACATCTCCCCACCCAGTGGGGAGTCACCCCTAGAGGGAAGGCTTTTGGGGATGGGGAAGTTTGGGGTTGAGATGGTGGGTTTTGAAAGGAGTTTGGGTGATATGGGTTTATTTCCGCGGAAAAGAAGGACGGATGCGGGGTGTGGAATGCTGCAGAGTGTGCCGCGGTTTCAGGCGGAGCGCAGCGGTATGGAAGTGCCGGGAATGGCGGCGGTGCCGTTATATGCCGGGCTGCGGCGTGCGGTGCCGGTGATTGATGCGGCGATTGGAAAAATCGTGCGGCTGACGGGGAGCTTTCGGCTGGTTTGCTCGGATGCGCGGATGGAGCAGCAATTGGATGATTTTTGCCGGAATGTTCCGGTGGGGCTGACAGGGCAGTCTTTACAGACATTTGCAGACGGGTATCTGGACAGTTTGCTTACCTATGGCAATGCGCTGGGGGAGATGCTGGTGGATTCCCGGACGGGGGCATTTGCCGGGCTTCAGACGGCACCGCCGGATCGGGTGGAGATTCGGCCGGGGCGCGGTTTGGAACGGCAGTTCTGGCTTCGGGGAGCGGAGCCGGAGCAGGCCGTGCGGATTATTCATCCGGAGCGCATTTTATTTACCGCGCTGAATCCGCCGCCGGGCGGGGTTTACGGGGTTTCGGTATTACAGGGGCTGCCGGCACTCAGCCGGATTTTGCTGCGCATCTATGAGTGCATCGGGCAGAACTATGACCGCATGGGAAATGTGCGGTATGCGGTGACGTACAAGCCGTCCGGGGATCCGGCGGAGCGCGCCTATGCCGGGGAGCGGGCAAGGCAGATTGCCCGGGAATGGAGCGAGGGCATGCGTGCCGGGGCACAGGGGGAGATCAGGGACTTTATTTGTGCAGGGGATGTGGACATCCGGGTGATTGGTTCGGACAACGCATTATTGGACACGGAGGTTCCGGTACGGCAGCTATTGGAGCAGCTGATTGCGAAGCTTTCCATTCCGCCGTTTTTGCTGGGGCTGAACTGGTCTTCTACAGAGCGCATGAGCAGTCAGCAGGCGGACATTCTGACTTCGGAGCTGGAGTACTACCGCCGGCTTCTGGAACCGGTGATCTGCCGGATTGGATGCAGTTTTTTGCGGCTGTGCGGCTCGGACGGCGCGGTTTCTGTGGAGTGGAGCAATATCAATTTGCAGGATGAGACGGAAAAGGCGCAGGCTCGGCTTTGGAATGCACAGGCACAGCAGCTGGAGCTGGAATTGGAAGGGGAGTGATTTTTGGATTGAGGTTGGGGGTGGAGCGAGAAACGCCGTGGGAGGTGAAGTTTTTTTGGGGGAAGGCTGGGGCTTTTTGGGACATCTCCCCACCCCGTGGGGAGTCACCCCTTTCAGGGGAGGCTTTTGAGGTGGATGGGGAAAAGTGTTTGATTTGAATTGTTTGCGGCGTGATGTGCTGCGGAAAGGGATGGTTTGAAGTATGATGTATCAGGAACTGAAATTGGAAAAGGGTATGTATCACATTTCCGGGAAGAGTTTTTCACAGGTGCTGGAGCAGGCGGATCCTTCGGCGCAGTATGCGGATACACCTATGGAAGGGCTGGACGCTTATGAGCGTCAGCTCAAGCGCTTTGAAATTCATGTGGCAGGGCCGATGTGTGACCGGGTGGAAAAGTTCTTTTCCACAACGGAAAGTGCGGTTTTGTTCCCGGAATTTATTCGCCGGGCAGTACGCAGCGGTGTGGAACAGTCAGCGCTGTCACAGGTGACAGCTGTCAACACGCAGATTGAAGGCGGCGAATATGTAGGCGGTGTGCTCAGTGACAAGGAGGCGTACAGCACCAAAACAACGCAGGGGGCGGCGCTGCCTACGGCCACCTATCTGGAATCCAGTACAGTGATGCGGCTGGACAAGTTTGGCCGTGCGGTACACGCTTCCTATGAAGCAGTGCGCCGGCAGCGGCTGGATGCTTTTGGAGCGGTGCTGCGTTCCATTGGAGTGAAGCTGGGCAACGCCATTTTGGGACAGGCGATTCTGAAGCTCAATGCGGAGGCTGGTTCTACGGTGGATGTGAAAACACCCGGCACGCTGACTTATGCGGATATGATAACGCTGTACGGGGCGTTCCGGGATTTTGATATGACTGCAGTTTTGGCTTCTCCCAAGCTGGCGGCGCAGATTATGACAATGGATCAGATGAAGGAGATGGCTTCGGCACAGCCCAGCCGGATTCTGCTGCCGTTTGGTGCACAGCTTCTGAAATGTGCCGGCATGAGTGACGACTACCTCATTGGTCTGGATCAGAAGTTCGCGCTGGAAATGGTGACCGGCTCAGATCTGATTCTGGAAACAGACAAGCTCATTGACAGTCAGCTGGATACCATTGCAATGTCGATTCGCGTGGGATTCCGGGTGATGACCGCGGATGCGGTGCATGTACTGGCAATGTGATTTCTTTGGGATGGAGTGGATGGTTGGGTTGGATGGGAAACCCCTCCACCGCCTGGCGGCGGTCCTCCTTCCCTAAAGGGAAGGCTTTGGGAGTTGGGAAGGTTTGGTGTTGGGAGAGCGTTGGAGTTGGGGCGGGGGTTTGGAAAGGAGCGTATGGAGATGCAGGATGAAGTGCAGGAGCAGTTGGAGCTGCTCAATCAATTTACACGGCGCAGGCACAATGCGGAAGAGGTATATCTCTTTCGGGTGAAGCTATGCGACAACGAGATTGACCGGGACGGGGAGCGGTTTTCGCTGGAAGCGCTGGAGCAGATGCGCGCGTTATTTGTGGGGCGCACCGGGATTTTTGACCACAACCCGAAGGGAGAGAACCAGACGGCGCGGATTTTTTCTACGGCGCTGCGGCAGGATTCGGAACGGAAAACAGCGGCAGGAGAATGCTACACCTGGCTGGAAGGGCAGGCGTATATGATTCGCACCGAGGCAAACCGGGATTTGATCCGGGAGATTGACGGGGGAATCAAGAAAGAAGTCAGTGTTTCCTGTGCGGCGGCCAGTCAGGTATGTTCTGTTTGCGGAAAAGACCGGCGCAGGGGCGGCTGCATGCACCAGCCGGGGCAGATGTACGGCGGAAAGCTTTGCCATGTGATTTTGTCCGAGATTACGGACGCGTATGAATGGAGTTTTGTGGCGGTTCCGGCGCAGAAAGAGGCTGGGGTTACCAAGCAGTTTCTGGAAGAAAAGGGCAGTGCGGTACAGTGCAGGATGCTGGAAGGACGGCTCCGGGAACAGGAGAGTATGCTGGGGCGTGTGGAGCAGATGGTGCGGCAGGACATCATTCGGCTGCGGTATCTGGTGGCCGGACAGGTGGAACAGGATGCCGTTTCGGCGGCAGTAAAGCGAATGAATCTGGAAGAGCTGCTGGCCTTTCAGGAGAAGCTGCGCGTGCAGCAGAAGGCAATGTGTGCGGGACAGCTGGGTTTGGCAGAAAAGGAACAGCAGGGGAATGCGGCGTTTCGGGTTTGAGGGAGTGATTTTGGTTGTTTGGAAGGGGGAAACCCCTCCACCGCCTGGCGGTGGTTTTCCTCTGGAGGAGAGGCTTTTGGGATGGGAAGGGATGGGGAGAATTTTGGTTTGGGAGGTTTTGGTATGAATATGGAGCAGGTGGCGTTATTGTTTGGGCTGTTTGCCGGGCCGGATGTAGTGGCGGAGGAGTATACGCCCATTCTGACAATGGCGGTACAGGAAGTGCGGCAGGGGCTTTTGCCGGATGCGGATGAGACGGATGCAAGGCTATGTTATTTAGCGGCGGCGGTGGCGCTTTTGCGGTACACGGAAATGACTGCGGCGCGTGACCGGGCGGCGTGTACCTTTGCCGGAACGATTGCGCAGAACACGGACGCCAAGCAGAAGCGGGATTTTGCGCTGTCGCTGGTATGGGCGTATCGGGGATTATGCCGCAGCTTGCTGGAAGAGGGCACCTTCTTTTTTGCGGCAGTATAAGGATTTGTGCTATGCGTGATTTTGGAAAGGAGGGGGAAGGCGTTGCGGCCGGAGCAGATTTTAGCGGAAATTAAGGCGGTATTGGAGAAAAATACGGACTGGAAGGTCTATCTGGCGTATGATGCGGCACCCATTGCCGGACGGGAAGCGCAGTTTCTGGTGCTGGGGCTGGAGCAGACCGAGCTATCGGCGCCTTTTGAAACGGCAGATGCAGTTTGCTATGGGATGACTGCCTGGCTGACAGTGACGGTGCTGATGCCGGAACAGGTGACGGAAGCGGACTTATACGCGGCGTTTTGTCAGGAAGTGATGCCGGGGATGGAGGCTGCCGGATGCACGGCGGTACAGGTGCGCAGCGGCGGTCTTGTTTTGCAGCGAAAGCTGAGGCGCACCGGTCTGACCGGGACATTTACGGCAGCTGGGATATGGGAAACGAAGAAGGAGGGAACAGTATGAAACAGACAGCGCTGCATCTGGTGGAAATGCGGAGCTTTCCGGTACAGCTGGGAGAGCTGGTGTTTTATGCCGGCAGCTGGAAGCTCACCGGAGTCAGGCAGTATGCGGAGCAGGGCGGTGTTCTGGGCACCGGGTATGTGACCAATTCCAGCGCCAGGGCAAGGCGGCTGGTTCTGGACGGCTGGATCCGGTTTACGGAGAATCCGGGGGACGTGATATTACAGCTGGACAGCGCCATTGCCGCGAACCGGCGGTTTGTCTTTGATTTGCGGGGCGTGCGGTTTGTGGCGGTGAATCTGGTGGAATATGCGGTGCAGGAGGCGGCGAAGGACGGGCTTTTACACTGTACGCTGACGCTGATTACCCCGAACACGCTGACGGCGCCGCCGGAAGAAACGGAGGGGAGTCTATGACACTCAAGCTGGTGTTGAAAACGCCGAACAACCGGATTATACTGTCTGACCGCATTGCTTCCTTTGTGCTGGAAAAGGAAGCGTATACTCCGTACAGCCAGCTGCGGATTGTGGTGTATGGTGCGCTGGAACCGGAGCTGTATGCGCAGGTGTACCGGGTGCAGCTGCTGCTGGATGAGACAGAACTGCATCTGGGCACGGTGGAGCAGTGTCAGACAACACGGCAGCAGGGGAGCGTTTACATACAGATCGTTTCCAGGGGGCTGACGGCAATGCTGCTCCAGAACCAGCTGACACCGGGGCTTCACAGCGGCATGTCCCTGGATCGGCTGATGACCGGGTTTTACAGCTTTCCCCAGGAGATTACCTGGGAGCGGAGCACGGATGCCAGCAATTATCTCTATGTCAAGGAAAATACCAGCATGTGGGACGGTCTGGCAAACCTGTCCTACAAGCTGTATGAACGGTATCCCTTTATCCGGGGGGCGAATGAAATCCGGATGCATCTGCCGGACACGTATCAGCACTACGTTGCAAAGGACAACAGTTTGCTGGCGGCAGGAACGGCAACCGACCAGTCCCTGCTGTACAGTGACTTTTATATGGCGGATGTGGACGGCACCTATGAGAAATTTCACGAGGCGGAACCGGAGGCGGCCGCCAGGGGCATTGTCCGCACCAAACAGCTCGCCTTAGACCGGCAGTATCTGTATGACCCTCAGCAGGCGCTGGTCTTCCGGCGGAAATTTGCCGGGCGGCGGCTGGTGCGGCGCTTTGTGGATGTGATCGGGCCGGTGGGGCTTAGTCTGGGGGACAGGCTCTCCTACGGCACAGTGTTGCAGGAGGCGGCCATTACCAGAATCCGCATGAGCGGCAATCAGAAGGGCATCCGCACCCGGTTGGAAGCGTATACAGACGGATTTTATCCGGCATAACCGGCGGCGCTGCTGGAAAAATACAGCCGGACAGTGGAAGGCTTCTCCACAACTGCATATTTCATTCACATTCCATGGGAAAAGTGCGCGGAAATTTGGAAAAGGTGTAAAATCCATGGGAGACACCGCGAAACGCTTGACAAAATGGGGAAAAAAGAGTATCATAGATATAATAACCGCAAGAATTTTTCCCGGATTTCGCGCACGGGCTTCGGGGAAAATTCTGCGGACTTGTGCGAAGTCTTTGGGCGGAGCAATTCGCCGGAAAGATAAAAATTGGAAATATGGAGGGTCATTATGGCAATGGAACTGTGTGAAAAGTTTGGAAAGCAAGGATTGACATTTGACGACGTGCTGCTGATCCCGGCAGAATCAGACGTTACCCCAAACATGATTGATCTGCGGACAACATTGGCAGGACAGGTGCGGCTGAACACACCGATTATGACAGCAGCCATGGATACAGTCACAGAGGCAAAAATGGCAATTGCCATTGCAAGAGAAGGCGGTATCGGTATCATCCACAAGAACATGAGCATTGAACAGCAGGCGGATGAGGTCGATAAGGTAAAGCGCTCTGAAAACGGCGTTATCGTAAACCCGTTCTCTCTGACGGAAAATCATCTGGTGTCTGACGCAAATGCACTCATGGGCAAGTACAAAATTTCCGGTGTCCCTATTGTTGACAGTGTGGGCAAGCTGGTGGGTATTATCACCAACCGTGACATGCGGTTCCTGTCCGATTATAACGGCCCGATCTCTGAGGTTATGACCAAGGATCACCTGATTACTGCACCGGTGGGTACCACCATGGAAGAGGCACAGGCAATCCTGCGGCAGCACAAAATCGAAAAGCTGCCTCTGGTGGACGAAGAGGGCTACCTCAAGGGACTCATTACCATTAAGGATATTGAAAAGGCAGTACAGTTCCCGAACTCTGCCCGTGATGAAAAGGGTCGCCTGCTGTGCGGCGCTGCCATCGGCATTACAGCAAATGTGCTGGAGCGTGCACACGCACTGGTGGACGCACAGGTAGACGTGCTGGTACTGGACTCTGCACACGGCCACAGCAAGAACATTATGACCACGCTGAAGAAAGTCAAGGAAGCCTTCCCGAATGTGCCGGTAATCGCCGGAAACATTGCCACTGCGGAAGCAGCCGAAGCACTGATCGAAGCCGGCGCTGATGCAGTAAAGGTGGGTATCGGCCCTGGTTCTATCTGCACCACCCGTATCGTTGCCGGTATTGGTGTACCCCAGATTACCGCAGTTTATGATGTGGCACAGGTGGCAAAGAAGCACGGCATTCCAGTTATCGCAGACGGCGGCATCAAGTATTCCGGCGACATTGTAAAGGCTCTGGCTGCCGGCGCAAATGTGGTTATGCTCGGCTCTCTGCTGGCAGGCTGTGAGGAATCTCCGGGAGAAACTGAAATTTATCAGGGACGTTCCTTCAAGGTATACCGTGGCATGGGCAGTCTGGCTGCTATGGCAAACGGTTCCAAGGATCGTTACTTCCAGGAGGGCGCAAAGAAGCTGGTTCCGGAAGGCGTAGAAGGCCGTGTTCCGTATAAGGGCAGTGTGGCTGACTCTGTATTCCAGCTGGTGGGCGGTATTCGCTCCGGTATGGGCTACTGCGGCTGCAAGACCATTGAACGGCTCCACGAAAAGGCAAAGTTTGTACAGATTACAAATGCCGGCCTGCTGGAAAGCCATCCTCATGACATCCAGATTACCAAGGAAGCACCGAACTACTCCACACATTCCTAAGGCATATTTTGTGGAGTGAGTGTAACATTCTGAAAAATAAAGATACCATCCCGGCAGGACGAATGCGTTTCCCTGCCGGGATTTTTTTGCCGGGAAGCATACCGAAATATGACAATTTGCAACAAATGGTTACAGAACAAGACATGCGATTCTTCGGGATTTCTGTGAAAGTACCACAAAAATCTAAGTGAAAATCTATGCAGTTTCACATAAAATTGTAAAAGTTCCGCGGCGCAGCCAACAAAAGTCTTGCAAAACGGTTACAACTGTGGTATAATAGATCTTGTACGGCGGCGGCAGCGCTGTAGGAAACGACAAGCGGACGAGCCTTTGGCTTCCGGTTCCTTTGGGGACGAGAGGCAGGGGACAGATCTGGTTTGCGTTTCTTGCAGAAATGCCGCCAGTGTGTGGTCTGCCATGCATCCGCAGAACGCACAGTGCAAACATGCGGCGCACAAGTCCCGGACTCCGGGCGGTGCGCGTTCTCTTCTGTTATGCAGGACAATGCCGGCAGAGCATGGCTCTTGGAGCAATCCGTGGGCTGTGCATCAACGTCTTTCGCCCGGTCTTTTCGGGATCGGACAGGCGTGTGCCGCATGGCTTAATTTCGCAGCTTGAAATGAGGGGACAGCACTTGTCCCTTTTCAAAACTACGTTTCCGCTCCGGAACCAGGCAGAATGCAGGGGATTTCTCTTGCAGGGTGTCTGGGGAAGGGGTGGAGGAAAGCATTGCACAAAGCAATTTTTGCCGTACTGCGATGCAGCGACTGCTGTAACGCAGACAGTTCACATTCCCGGCGCATCGGAGATGGCTCCATGCACCGGGCAGCCAAAAGGAGCAAAAGTATGCGTAAAAAAATTCTGGCAGTCGTTTTATCCTGTCTTACATTTCTGGCACTGATTCTTTCCGTCAGCGGTTCGTCCATGCGGGCATCTGCTGTGACTATGGATGAAATGACCAGAACGGCCGTGCAGATCATTACCCGGAGTGAGGGCACCTATGGCACCATCAATGCCAACGACAACGGTGCAGTCAGCGTGGGAATGCTGCAATGGCATGCAGACCGTGCCCATCAGCTGATGCGTACCGTAGCAAGTGCTGATCCGGCCACTGCAAAGAGCATTTTGGGCAGCAGCTTTTACAACGAAGTGATTTCCACTTCCAGCTGGAACACCCGAACCTTTACACAAACCGAGGCAAATGCAGCCTCCAGTCTGCTGTCCACTTCCATTGGACAGTCTACCCAGGACGATCTGGCATATCAGGATGTCCAGGGATACATCAACTCCGGAAAAAAATACGGCCTGACCAATGCCGGCGTGCTGGTCTATTATGCCGAACTGTATAACCGCGGCAGCGGTGTGGCAGCGAGAATTCTCTCTGCCGCAAAGGGCAGCGGAGCTTATGGGAACATCACCCTTTCCACCCTGCACAACACCGCGCTGAGTGACCGGGGAAACAGTTCCGGGTATTACACCAAGCGCCTGAACAACGCCTATAATACCATTGTCTCCCTGGGCTGGGGAGATGCCGCTGCTTCTGAAGGCGGCAGCAGCAACAATAATACACAGCCTGCACAGCCGGACACTTCAGACTTTTCTGAGAGCTATGCCGGTACTTACACTGTGACGGCATCTTCGCTGAACATGCGCAGTGCACCGTCTACTTCCGCTTCTAAAGTGGGAAAGATTCCCAACGGGGCAACGGTAACGGTGACTTCCGGCAACGGCAGCTGGGCAGCGGTTTCCTACAACGGCACCAGCGGCTACTGCTCAATGGATTATCTCAAGGCTGTGGATGCGGCACCGGCAGAAACAACCACGGCTCCGGTTGTGACAACCGCACCGGAGACAACCACAGAGACTACCGCGGCAGCAACGGAAGCTGTGACTACGGCGGCTTCTGCACCGGAAACGACTACGGTTTCTGAGACCACGGAAGCACCTGTGACAACAACAGAGACCACAACGGTGACAACTGTTACAACACCGGCTCCGGTACAGACAACAGTTCCGGTAGAAGGCGTTTCGGATCCCCAGTATGTTTCAGTATACGGCGATCTGAACTGCGACGGTGAGATAACTGCGGTAGACGCGGTATTGTTGCAAAAGTATCTCAACGGCAGCATTTATCTGAATGTAACACAGCTGGCAAATGCAGACTGTCAGAGAGACAACATCCTGAACACAACGGATGTTATCGTAATCTTACAGTATCTCATTAACAATATCCCTGCCTTGCCTGTGGCATAACCAATGCCCGGCAAGCGCAGTGTAAAACAGGAATAAAACGACAAAATCCCGTTCCGCTGGAACTTATCTGGCGGGACGGGATTTTTTTGTGGGGGAGGCATTTGTGGAAGGGGGAATGTACTCTTTTTAGGCTCCCCTGTAGGGCGGCCGGAGGACGTGCCTTGTGCTGAGCCTGGCAAGCCGTAGGCTTGACTGAGGGGTTATTGTGGGAAACTGAAATTTTGCAGGGGTGGCTTGAATGGCGGTATTTTCGAGAGGGAAAACAAAAAGCAGGGTACTCCGGCTGATTGCGGAGTCCCTGCTTTCTGTGTAAAAAGGAAATAGTATTGCAAATTGCAATGTGGAGTTGTGGCTTAGCCCATGACAACCTCAACAGCGTGATGTGCGCCGTCCTGGAATACCGGCAGGACATTGCCTTCAATTGCCTTGCCGTCAACTGTAACAGAAACGATACCCTTGCAAACGTGGTTCGGGTTCTTGACTGTTACATCATAGGTTGCACCACGATACTGTCTGGAAATCGTGAAGCCATCCCATTCGTGAGGGATAGACGGGTCGATCTTCAGACCATCCCAATCCGGGATAACACCCAGAATGTACTGGGAAACAGCGACAAAGTTCCATGCTGCTGTACCAGTCAGCCAGCTGTTCTTTGCTTCGCCGTGGCGTTTCGCATCCTTGCCGGCAATCATCTGTGCATAGACATACGGCTCGGTGCGGTGGAGGTCAGAATATTTTTCTTCGCGGTATGCCGGCGCAATCTTGCTGTAGTACTCAAATGCCTTATCGCCGTGGCCAACAAATGCTTCTGCACAGATAATCCATGCATTGTTGTGGCAGAAGATACCGGCATTTTCTTTATAACCGCCCGGATAGGTGGAGATTTCGCCGTACTCGATGTAGTATTTGGTAAACGCCGGCTGGTTCAGAACCAGGCCGTGTTCAGATATTTATCTACGCTCTCCAGTGCCTTCAGGTCAGCGCCGGTTTCCTTACCGCAGCCGCCCATAACAGCAAAGCCCTGGGGTTCGATGAAGATCTTGCCCTCTTCGCATTCGTGAGAGCCCATCTTCTTGCCGAAGTCATCATAAGCACGCAGGAACCATTCGCCGTCCCAGCCGTATTCCATGATGTTCTTCTTCATCTGGTCGATGGCAGCCTGTGCCTTTGCAGCGCCGGCCTCGTCGCCCTTCTTCTTGCACATTGCCACGTATTCCGGTCCGGCATAGGTGAACAGTGCAGCAACCATAACAGACTCAGCAACCTTGGAGTACTTGTCTTCGCCGTACTTCGGAGAGGTAGAGGTCTGGAAGGATTCGCCCGGCTCATCAGAGAAGCAGGACAAGTTAATGCAGTCGTTCCAGTCTGCGCGCATTGCCAGCGGCAGGCCGTGCGGGCCGACATTTTCTACTACGTGGAAGAAGCTCTTTTCCAGGTGATCCATCATGGTCTTTGCCTTGGATTCATCATTGTCATACGGTACCATTGCATCCAGGATGGAGTAGTCACCGGATTCCTTGATGTATGCAGCAACAGACAGGATCATCCACAGCGGATCGTCGGAGAAGTCACCGCCGATTTCGTTGTTGCCCTTCTTGGTCAGCGGCTGGTACTGGTGATAGCATCCGCCGTCCTCCAGCTGTGTGGAGGCCAGGTCGATCAGTCGCTCTCTTGCTCTGTCCGGAATCTGGTGTACAAAGCCCAGCAGATCCTGGTTGGAGTCACGGAAGCCCATGCCGCGGCCGATACCGCTCTCGAAGTAAGAAGCGGAACGGGACATGTTAAAGGTAACCATGCACTGATACTGGTTCCAGATGTTGACCATACGGTTCATCTTGTCATCCGGAGTCTTTACGCTGTACTTGGACAGCAGTGCATCCCACATTGCCTTCAGTTCAGCCAGTGCAGCAGCAACCTTTTCCGGTGTGTTGTACTGTTCGATCATTTCATAAGCACGGGACTTGTTCATGCTGCCGTCAGCATTCCACTTCTGATCCTTCGGGTTTTCTACATAGCCCAGGATGAAGATGAGCTGCTTGGTTTCGCCCGGTGCCAGGGTGATTTCCTTATAGTGAGAAGCGATGGGAGACCAGCCGTCTGCTACGGAGTTGGAAGCCTTGCCGGCTGCAACGACCTGAGGATTTTCAAAGCCGTTGTACAGACCCAGGAAGCTCTCGCGGTCTGTGTCATAGCCATCGATGGCATCGTTTACGGTGTAGAATGCAAAGTGATTCCGGCGCTCTTTATATTCGGTCTTGTGGAAGATGGTAGAACCTTCGATTTCCACTTCACCGGTGTTGAAGTTTCTCTGGAAGTTTGTGGAGTCATCCTGTGCATTCCACAGACACCATTCAATGAAGGAGAACAGCTGAATGGTCTTTGCCTCGCTGCCTTCATTTTTCAGAACCAGGCTCTGGATTTCGCCGTTGTAGTTCTGCGGTACGAAGAAGGTGACTTCTGCGGAGATGTCATTCTTCTTACCGGAAATGATGGTATAACCCATGCCGTGGCGGCAGGTATATGCGTCCAGGTCTGTCTTTACCGGAGACCAGCCCGGAGACCATACGGTTTCGCCGTCCTTGATGTAGAAATAACGGCCGCCCATGTCTACCGGCACGTTATTGTAGCGATAACGGGTGATCCGGCGCAGACGGGCATCCTTATAGAAGTGATAGCCGCCGGCGGTGTTGGAGATCAGAGAGAAAAACTCCTGTGTGCCCAGATAGTTAATCCAGGGATACGGAGTCTTCGGATTCTGAATGACGTATTCTTTGTTTGCGTCATCGAAATAGCCAAATTTCATGAGAGAAACTCCTTTTCTTGAGATATAGTACAAGTATTACCGGTGCCGTCATTCAATACCTGCACCGGATAGTACTTTCATTATAGCATAGCCGCAAACAAAATACAAGTACTTTTTTACAATTTTACACAGAATTTTTGATTTTCCCTTGGAAAGGGAAGAAATGGGTGAAAAATCCGGAGAAAATCCGACCGGCGGGCATTCGCAGACCGTTCTTTCTGCGTTCATGAAAAAAAGCATTGCAAAAGCGGAAAAAATCGGGTATACTAAAGCGTGTTCCCGGAAAAACAGACAGGGAACAGTTCTGAAAAGGAGTGTGTGACGTATGGCAGTCAAGCATTTGACCAAAGAAAATTTTGCACAGGAATTACAGGTGCCGGGGAAGCACGCAGTTGTGGATTTTTATGCAGACTGGTGCGGCCCCTGCCAGGGAATGAAGCCCATTCTGGAAGATTTGTCGGAAGAGTGCCCGGAAGTGGCTTTCTACAAGGTGAATGTGGACGAACAGCAGGCGCTGGCCGTGCAGTTCGGCATTTCCAGCATTCCTACGTTCTGCTTTTTTGACGGCGGCGCCCTGGTGCAGACCGTGATCGGCGCACAGCCGAAGGCGCAGCTGGTGCGCGTTATGGAAGGGTGCTGGGGTAATTGAGGGAACTCTCTGCGTGGGAGACCCCTCCACCACCTTCGGCGGTTCTCCTCGTACTGAGCGGTCCCCTCTGTCCCTTCGGGACATCTCCCCACCCCGTGGGGAGTCACCCCTAAAGGGGAGGCTTTTGGTGTGGTGATGTCAGTGATAGCTGGCAGAGAAATTGTGAACAAATGCGATGAGCAGCTTGACAAAAGCCGGGAAATACGGTATAATAAAAAGAAATCCACTTTTTCGCAACACATTTGTGAAAAGTGTTTCATTCGTACAGGCCCCGGAAGGGGCGTAATCTGTTTCCACCTGTAGTTTCAGAAAGGACGGCGCAGCACATGAAGAAAGAAACCCTATTGCACTCATCCAAAATTCAAAAAATGATCATGCAGTATAAATTTGATATGCAGCAGGTCGATCATTTGATGGAACTAGCGGAGCCGCACTATCAGATCGAACCGGATCTGTATATGAAATATGAGGTGAAGCGCGGCCTGCGGGATCTGGACGGCAGAGGCGTGCGCGCCGGTCTGACCACGATCAGCAAGGTTTCGGCAACACAGCTGGTGGACGGCAAGGAAGTGTCGGCACCGGGACAGCTCCTCTATCGGGGGATTCCCATTGACCAGCTGGTACAGGGCTTTATTACCCACAACCGCTTTGGATTTGAGGAAATCGTTTACCTGCTGCTCATGGGGCGGCTTCCGAAGCCGGAGGAAATGCAGGAATTTCATCAGCTTCTGGCACATTATCAGGAATTGCCCAACCACTTTAACAGCGGCGTTATTATGAAAATGCCCAGCGACAACATTATGAACACCATGGCGAAATGCGTTCTGGCGCTGCATGCCTATGACCCGAAGCCGGATGACATCAGTCTGCCCAATGTTATGCGGCAGTGTCTCCAGCTGATCGCACAGTTTCCGTCTCTGGCGGTATTTGGCTATCAGGCATCCATGTACTTCCGCAATGACAAGAGCATGTTTATCCAGAAGCCGGATCCGAAGCTGACCATTGCAGAGAATATTCTCTATATGATGCGGCCGGACGGAAAGTACACCCAGCTGGAAGCCAAGCTGCTGGATTTGTGTCTGGTGCTCCATGCCGAGCACGGCGGCGGAAACAACTCTGCGTTTACGGTGCATGTGGTTTCTTCCTCCGGAACGGATACCTATTCCACCGTTGCGGCGGCGCTGGGTTCGCTCAAGGGACCGAAGCACGGCGGTGCCAATATCAAGGTAATGGAAATGTTCCGGGACTTGAAGGCAAACTGCCGGGACTGGAAGGACGAGGATGCCATCCGCGCTTATCTTTCCGGGTTGCTCCGGGGCGAGGGCTTCGACCACACCGGTCTGATCTACGGCATGGGGCATGCAGTATATTCTGTATCGGATCCCCGTGCAGTGATTCTCAAGGGCTTTGTCGAACAGCTTTCCGCAGAGAAGGGCTGCCACGAGGAATTTGAGTTGTATGCAACGGTAGAACGGCTGGCGAAGGAGGTAATCACCCAGAACCGGAAGATCTACAAGGGCGTTTGCGCCAATGTGGATTTCTACAGCGGCTTTGTATACCGGATGCTGGGACTGCCGGTGGATTTGTATACACCGATTTTCGCCATCGCCCGGATTGCCGGCTGGTCAGCGCATCGTCTGGAAGAGCTGATCAACTGCCGCAAGATTATTCGCCCGGCGTATCTGTCTGTGGCAGAGCCGCAGCCGTATGTTCCTATGGAAGAACGGTAAAAGGTGGCATCTGGCTTGGAAAAAATCACGGATTCGTGTAAATGAGAAAAGTCCGGCTTCTGCTTTGTGCAGGGCGGGATTTTAGGCGGCAAGTTTTTGCCGCCTTTTGTGTAGGTGTGTGTGGCTTTTGGAAAAAGATTTCAGTTGGAGACCCTGCCACCGCCTGCGGCGGTTCCCCTTCTCTAAAGGGGAGGCAATTTTAAAGTGAGAAGGTCTCTTCCTAAGAGACTAAGAACCTGTCTTCACAAGCGTATACACGTGTCTTTTCGGAAAATTTTGCTGCATACTGCGTGAAAAATACTTGCAGGGCGACTGCGTTCGAGGCAGGATTCTGCTCGAGAACAAAGGAGTGTCGCACTAGGATGGATTGCGACCGACAGCCCGCCTGCGTATTTTTGCCTTGTCTACAACAAAATTATGCTCGAAAATCCACATATATTTCTTGTGAAGACAGGTTCTAATATATCCATATCATTTGAAAGGATGGTACATTATGATCAATATTCCAAAAATTCGTATCGGCATTGTTGCCGTAAGCCGGGATTGCTTCCCGGAAAGTCTGTCTGTCAACCGGAGAAAGGCGCTGGCGGAGGCGTATCGTGCCCAGTATGATGCAGCAGATATCTACGAATGTCCGGTTTGTATTGTAGAAAGCGAAATCCAGATGATGGAAGCGCTGGAGGACGTGAAGAAGGCCGGATGTCAGGCACTGTGCGTGTATCTGGGCAACTTTGGCCCGGAAATTGCCGAGACGCTGCTGGCAAAGTATTTTGACGGCCCGGTGATGTTCTGTGCTGCAGCAGAGGAAAACATCGGTGTGCTCTCTTCCAGCCGGGGAGACGCGTACTGCGGCATGCTCAATGCCAGCTACAACCTGAAACTGCGCGGCGTAAAGGCGTATATTCCGGAATATCCGGTGGGAGATGCCGCAGCGTGTGCCCGGATGATTCACGAATTTTTGCCGGTGGCACGGGCTGTCTATGGCCTGAATCACCTGAAAATCATCAGCTTCGGCCCCAGACCGCTGAATTTTCTGGCATGTAATGCCCCCATCCAGCAGCTGTACAACCTGGGTGTGGAAATCGAGGAAAACTCGGAGCTGGATTTGTTTGAAGCATTCCGCAAGCATGAGGGAGACCCCCGGATTCCCGAAGTGGCGGCAGATATGGCAAAGGAACTGGGAGACGGCAACAAGAAGCCGGAAATTCTCCCGAAGCTGGCGCAGTATGAGCTGACGCTGTTAGACTGGATTGAAGCGCACAAGGGCTCCCGGGAATATGTGGCCATTGCCGGAAAGTGCTGGCCGGCATTCCAGACACAGTTCGGCTTTGTGCCCTGTTATGTCAACAGCCGGCTCACCGGACGGGGCATTCCGGTTTCCTGCGAGGTGGATATTTACGGCGCGCTCAGTGAATTTATCGGCACTGTTGTCAGCCAGGATGCGGTCACTCTGCTGGACATCAACAACACTGTACCGGAGGATCTGTATCAGGAGGGCATTGCCGGGAAATATCCGTATACCCTCGAGGATACCTTCATGGGCTTCCACTGCGGCAACACCACCACCAAGAAGCTGGCATTCTGCGAGATGAAGTATCAGCTCATTATGGCGCGGAGTCTGCCGGAAGAGGTGACACAGGGAACGCTGGAAGGAGACATTCTGCCGGGAGATATCACATTCTTCCGGCTCCAGTCTACCGCAGATGCAAAGCTGAATGCATATATTGCACAGGGCGAGGTGCTGCCGGTGCCCACCCATTCCTTCGGTTCCATCGGCATCTTTGCCATTCCGGAAATGGGTCGCTTTTATCGGCATGTGCTCATTGAGCATAATTTCCCTCACCACGGCGCAGTGGCATTCGGGCACTATGGCAAGGCAATCTATGAGGTGTTCAAGTACCTGGGTGTTCCGGTAGAGGATATCGGCTATAACCAGCCCAGGGGCGTGCGCTATCCCACCGAAAATCCATTTGCATAATACGCGCAGAAAGCACCATTGCAGGTGCTGCGCAAACGGAGGTAACATGTTATGAAAGCATATGAAAATCCAAACCTTTCCGCACAGGAGCGGGCAGAGGCATTGACCGATGCCATGACTGTTGAAGAGCAGATCGGACAGCTGAAATATGATGCGGAGGCAATTCCCCGGCTGGGGATTCCGGCCTATAACTGGTGGAACGAAGGGCTTCACGGTCTGGCGAGAGCCGGCACGGCCACCATGTTTCCCCAGGCCATCGGCATGGCCGCAATGTTTGATCCGGAGCTGACGGAACGCGCAGCTTCCATCACCGCGGACGAGGCGCGCGCCAAGTACAACACGGTGACGCAGCAGCACGGGGATCGGGATATTTACAAGGGGCTGACCATCTGGTCGCCCAACATCAACATTTTCCGGGATCCCCGGTGGGGACGGGGACACGAGACCTACGGCGAGGATCCGTTCCTGACGACAGTTCTGGGAAAGGCCTATGTCCGGGGACTCCAGGGCGATCAGGCGGTTTTGAAAACGGCGGCCTGTGCCAAGCATTTTGCCGTGCACAGCGGCCCGGAGGCCATCCGGCACGGCTTTGATGCCAAGGTGTCGCCGAAGGATCTGGAGGAGACGTATCTCCCGGCCTTTGAAGCCCTGGTGAAGGAGGCAAAGGTGGAGAGCGTCATGGGCGCATACAACAGCGTAAACGGCGAGCCTTCCTGCGCCAGCCCGTTTTTGCAGCAGAAATTGCAGGAGTGGGGCTTTGACGGCTATTTCGTTTCCGACTGCTGGGCTATCCGGGATTTTCACGAATATCACCATATCACCAGCCGCCCAGAAGAATCGGCAACACTGGCCATTCACGCCGGCTGTGACCTGAACTGCGGCTGCACCTATCAGCGCCTGCTGAATGCATTGCAGGAGGGCATGATTCAGAAGGAAGAGATTCGCCGTGCCTGCATCCATGTGATGCGCACCCGGATTCGCCTTGGCATGTTCGACAAGGAAACGCCCTATGACCAGATTCCCTATGAAATCGTCTCCTGCCCGGCGCACAAGGCGGTATCGCACCGCTGTGCGGCGGAATCTATGGTACTGCTGCGCAACAATGGGATTTTGCCGCTGAATCCGGATAAAATCCGGACACTGGCAGTAATCGGCCCCAACAGCGACAGCCGTCTGGCACTGGAGGGCAACTACTGCGGCACCGCAGACCGGTATATTACCTTCCTGGAGGGCATCCAGGATGCATTCCCCGGCCGGGTGCTCTATGCACAGGGCTGTCATCTGTTCCAGGATCGGGTATCGAATCTGGCAATGGCAGGCGACCGGTATGCAGAGGCTGTGACGGCGGCAGAGCATGCTGACGCGGTGGTGCTCTGCCTGGGACTGGATGCAACTTTGGAAGGAGAAGAGGGCGACACCGGAAACGAATTTTCCTCCGGGGACAAGCCGGATTTGCGGCTGCCGGAGCCGCAGCGGATGCTGCTGGAAAAGATCATGGCTGTGGGAAAACCGGTGATTGCCGTAGTGGCAGCCGGAAGCGCTATCCATCTGGAACAGCAGCCGGACGCACATCTCCACGTATGGTATCCCGGCTCAGAGGGCGGAAAGGCGCTGGCGGAAATTCTGTTCGGCACGGTATCGCCTTCCGGAAAGCTGCCGGTGACCTTCTATGCATCCGCAGACCAGCTGCCGGATTTCACAGATTATGCTATGCAGGGGCGCACGTATCGCTATGCGCAGCAGAATGTGGAATATCCCTTTGGCTATGGCCTGACCTATGGAAAGATTGTCTGCACAGATGTCACCTATCAGGACGGCAGCGCGGTGGTTACTGTGGAAAATCAGGGCAGCCGGACAGTTGCAGACGTGGTGCAGCTCTATCTCAAGGACACCTGCCCGGAGGCTGTGCCCAACCACAGTCTGTGCGGATTCCAGCGGGTAACGCTGGCACCGGGAGAGCGGAAAACCTGTGTCATTCCGGTGCCGGAGCGCGCCTTTACCGCAGTGGCGGAAGACGGTTCACGCCGGGTATTCGGAAAGGTGTTTACCCTGTATGCCGGCACCTGTCAGCCGGATGCGCAGAGCCAGGCGCTGAGCGGAACAAAGTGCGTTTCTACAGAAATCACACGATAAAGAAGAATGCAGGCACAGCCGCCGCCTTTTCTGCATAGAATGGCAGCAGGGAAGGAGTGGTAGAAAGGGTGCGTCCGCTATGTACAATGAAACCAGGAGAGGCCGGCGTAATTACGGCACTGTATCTGCACGGCTCTATGCGGCATCGTCTCCTGGATTTGGGATGGATTCCCGGCACACGGATTCAGAAACTGTATACTGCGCGCCGGGGCGATCCGTCTGCCTATGCGGTACGGGGCGCAGTCATTGCGCTTCGGGCCTGTGATGCAAAATTGATTCTGGTACAGCCGGAAACAAGATAGAACGCTGATAAAATACCAAAAGCGGAGGAGAACGCATGGGCGCGCTTTCCTCCGCTTTTTTGCGGAATATTTTCCGGGAAAACAAAAAAGGCCTGAACGGTAAAAAAACCGTCAGACCTTTTCTTTTTGTTGTGGCAGGGGCACCAAGAATCGAACTCGGGACACGTGGTTTTGGAGACCACTGCTCTACCAGCTGAGCTATACCCCTACAGCTGCTGCCTTGCAACAGAACCTGCAACGTGAATTATTATAGCACAATTCTGGCGGAATGTCAAGCGGAAATATTTATTTTTTTCATTTTTCTATTTCAAGAAACAGACATCTTTTAAAAGCCCGATTGATTTCCAAAAGGGACATCATCACGACAGGTTCACAGAAAAGTTTGGATGTATTCGAAAATGCTCTCGCTTCTCTGACAAAATGCGACAGCGGATTTTGCTATAATGGGGATACCAGATGAGAAATCCGGGCAGAACATGATTTTTGCAAAAAAACAAGGAGGTTATTTTTATGAAGTACATTCTGAAACTGGTGGCAGAGCAAAACGGTGTTTCCCCAGAAGAGGTGCGCACAGAGATTGCAGCGGCCATTCAGGCAGGCATGGAAAGCGCAGACGTTTCCGCGCGGCGGCAGTGGGCGCAGATTCCCAAGGAGCATGCCGTGCCTACGCCGGAAGAGGTGATCACGTATCTGGCGGCCAGGGCGGTGCGGACATCCGTGCTGTGCCCGGTGTCTTCCGGACATGCCTATCCGATGGCATGATATAGCATCTGTCTGAACCCAGGGCAGCAAAAACCAGACCCAGTCAGAAACGGCGGCGGTGTACGGCGGAGAAGGGAGATCTCCCGGCGGTACTGCGGCCGTTTTTCTGTAGGTTTTTGCAGAAAATCAGGCAAATATATAGCAGAAATATACAAGTCACCCAGGATTTATCTTGACACATTCTGTGGAATCTGCTATAATGAGACAAAATCAGATTGCAAAAGGGCCGCCTGATTTTGGGAATGGCAGGCTTTGAGAAAGGGAGGAATCACGCATGGAACAGGAACAGAATGCGCAGATGACACCGGAACTGTATACCGAGGAACAGCTGGACGCGGTGGAAACCCACATCACCCGGTGGTTCGGGGAATATCCCACGGTGCTGCACGAGGTGTTCTCACCGGATATTCACGTGGATATCTGCATCATTCCGCCGTCTCCGGAGCGAAACTGGGTGACGCTGGTGACAGAGGGCATGGGCGCGCACCGGATGCATGTGCCGGAGGATCCGGAGTCTGCACCCCTGGCACGGGCAGAGCTGCTGCTGTGCCTGCCGCCGGACTGGAATCTGGACAGCGAGGCAGAAAAGGACTACTGGCCGATCCGGCTGCTGAAACAGCTGGCACGGCTTCCGCTGGAGTGTGACACCTGGCTGGGCTGGGGGCACACCATCGACAACCAGGAGCCCTTTGCCGAAAATACGGCGCTGTCCGGGTCGATGCTCTTAGACCCCGGCGCCTATGAGGAAGAGGCCTGCGTCTGCGCGCTGCCGGAGGGGGAGACGGTAAACTTTTATCAGGTCATTCCCCTGTACCCGGAGGAAATGGAATTTAAGGTTGCATACGGCGCGGATGCGCTGCTCGACCGTATGGCCGGGGCGATTGATCATGTGATTGCGCCGGATCGGTATAATGTGTGCGCGCCGGATATTCTGATGGTGATGGACTGGGAGGGCTGGCACGTCAGCTCTATCCGGGAAAAGCACCTGCCGCTGCCGGAAATTGCAGGGTATAACCACATGGCGATTTATCTCCGGTGGTGTATGGAGCACGGCCTGATGAGTGAAGCATTTCAGAAGGACTATCCGGAGGAGGTGGCATCCGTTCTGGCCGGAGACGGCCGGACAGATCTCCGGGAACTGATCCGGGACGAACTGGACGGACGGCTGTACCAGGGGATTTTCAACGAAGAGGGACAGGCCTTTGCCGCTTATTATTACGATCACGGTAACGAGAATGACTGCTGCTATCCGGCAGATGTGGATGACTATGCGCTGCATTATTTTGGAGAGAAGCGGTATCACAGCCCGGAATTCCAGGACGAGGCCTATTTGTTTGTGCCCTTTGATGAGACTTATTATCAGGGGATGAAGGCGTACCTGGAGCGGCACTATGCGGATTTTCAGAAGGAGGAGAATGCATCATGACAGAACAGGAATACATGCTGGCCGGGAAGCTTTATGACCCGTCCGATCCGCTGCTGGCGAAACAGCGGGAGACGGCGCACCGGCTTTCTTGGGAATACAATCTGCTTCCGGAGACGGAGGAGAAAAAGCGGCAGGCCATTCTGGCACAGCTGCTGGGGGCCTGCGGCGAGGGAACCTTTTTACAGGGGCCGATTCAGTTTGACTATGGCATCTACACCCGGTTCGGCAAGCGGTGCTACACCAACTTTAATTTCGTGGTACTGGATGTGTGCCCGGTGCATATCGGGGACGATGTGTTTTTCGGCCCGAATTGTACGCTGGCACCGCCCATGCATGCCCTGCTGCCGGAGGAACGCAATCTCCGGAGACGGGCAGACGGCTCCTACTATGATCTGGAATATGGAAAGCCCATTACCATTGGCAATGGCTGCTGGATGGCCAGCAATGTGACCATCTGCGGCGGCGTGACCATTGGAGAGGGCTGTGTGATCGGCGCCGGGAGCGTGGTGACACGGGATATTCCGCCCCATTCTCTGGCGGCCGGAAATCCCTGCCGTGTGATCCGGCCGATTACACCGGCAGATTCCATTGCGGCAAAAGCGGAAATTCAGCGGTAAACGGCAAATTAAGCGCTTTCTGAAAAGGCGAATACAGCAGATAAAGGAGGAACATGAAGAATGAACATTCCGGAAATTGTATCACAGCTGACACTGGAAGAAAAGGCGAGCCTGTGCTCCGGCGGTGATTTCTGGCATACAAAGGCGATTGAACGGCTGGGGATTCCGGCCATGATGATGTGTGACGGCCCCCACGGCCTGCGCAAACAGAATCTGGTCAGTGATAATATGGGAATCAATGACAGCATTCCGGCGGTGTGTTTTCCGGCCGGATGTGCAACGGCATCCTCTTTTGACCGGGCGCTTGTCCGGCAGATGGGCGAGGCGCTGGGCAATGAGTGCCAGGCCGAGGATGTGGGCGTGATTCTGGGGCCGGCGGTCAACATCAAGCGCTCACCTCTGTGCGGCAGAAACTTTGAGTATTACTCCGAGGATCCGTATGTGGCCAGCCAGATGGCGTCCAGCTTCATCCAGGGGGTACAGAGCCAGAATGTAGGAACCAGCATCAAGCACTTTTATGCCAACAACCAGGAGCACCGGCGCATGAGCAGCAGCTCAGAGCTGGACGAGCGGACGGCACGGGAAATCTATCTGTCCGCCTTTGAAACTGCCATCCGGGAGGCAAAGCCCTGGACAGTGATGTGCTCCTACAACCGGATTAACGGCGTATATGCCGCCGAAAACCGCCGGGCACTGACGGACGTGCTCCGGGGTGAATGGGGCTTTGACGGCTTTGTTGTCAGCGACTGGGGCGCAGTAAATGACCGGGTACCGGATCTGGAAGCCGGAATGGATCTGGAAATGCCGGCCTCCGGCGGCTTCCGGGACGAGGAAATTATTACCGCTGTTCGGGTGGGACGGATGCCGGAAGCGGTTCTGGATCAGGCAGTCACCCGGATCCTTACCATTGTAGACCGGTATCTTCGCGGCCGCAATCCCAAGGCAGTGTTTGACCGGGATAAGGATCACGCCCTGGCACGGGAAATCGCCGGCCAGTGCATGGTGCTCCTGAAAAATGAGGATCAGCTGCTGCCCCTGAAACGGACACAGAAGGCCGCCTTTATCGGTGCATTTGCAGAAAAGCCCCGGTATCAGGGCGGCGGCAGCTCCCATATCAATTCTTTTAAAGTGGAATCTGCGCTGGAAATGGCGAAGGACTGCTGCGTTACTTATGCCAAGGGCTTTGCCGCAGAGAGCGAGCTGGTGGACGAAGCATTGCTGGCCGAAGCGGTGGAGGCTGCGGCGGAAGCAGATGTGGCAGTTGTATTTGCCGGGCTGCCGGATTCCTTTGAGTCCGAGGGCTTTGACCGGAAGCACATGGAGCTGCCCCTGTGCCAGAATGTGCTGATCTCCGCAGTGGCAAAGGCAAATCCCAATACAGTTGTCGTGCTCCACAACGGCGCGCCGGTGGAAATGCCGTGGATTTCTGAAGTAAAGGGCATTCTGGAAACCTATCTCTGCGGCCAGGCAGTCGGCGGCGCAGTGATTGATGTGTTGTACGGAGAGGTAAACCCCAGCGGCCATCTGGCTGAGACATTTCCACGGGCACTCCGGGAGACCCCGTCCTACATTTCCTTCCAGGGCGAGGGCGACCGGGTGGAATACCGGGAGGGCGTGTTTGTGGGCTATCGCTATTATGCCACAAAGAAAATTCCGGTTCTGTTTCCCTTTGGCCACGGCCTGAGCTATACCACATTTGCCTTTTCCAATCTGCGGACAAACCAGGTGGTATATCACCGGGGCGACCGGGTGGAGGTTTCTGTGGATGTCACCAACACCGGTGACCGGTACGGAAAAGAAGTGGTACAGCTTTACATCATGCCCCAGATTGAAACAGACGCCATTCTCCGGCCGGTGCTGGAGCTGCGCGGTTTTGAAAAGGTCGGCCTGAAATCAGGGGAGACCAAGACGGTGCATTTTACCCTGGATCGGCGCGCCTTTTCCTCCTATAACATCCAGCGGCAGAAGTGGATGGCAGAGCGGGGCGACTACATCATTGCCTGCGGTGATTCCTCCGAAAATCTGCCCATGCAGCAGACGGTGCACATTGAAGGCGATCTGCCCATTCCGAAGTGCATTACCATGGACACTACCTTCGGTGATGTGCTCCGGATTCCCGGCGCGGCTAATCTGGTGACGCCTTTTGCGGCGGTATTCGGTGCCACAAATGAATCGGCGGACGAAAACGCTATGGGTGAGAGCACCGCAGAAATGATGGAAGCGATGATGCAGTACATGCCCATTCGCGGCCTGATCTCCTTCGGCGGCGGAACTGTGACCACACGGCAGTGTGAGGAACTCATCCAGAAGCTGAATGTGCTGGCAGAAGCGGCGGAACAGAAATACGAATCGTAAAATGAAAATCCCCAAAACCCCGGATTTTTCTGCGGCAGAATAATCCGGGGTTTTTTTCTGTCCTGCTACAGCCCGGATATGAGAAAATGTGCAAGCTGCCACCTTAAAAGCTCGGTTTTAGAATAAAATCTCGGAATCGGACAAACAGTGCTTGAAAATGTACGAAATTCGTAGAAAAATTGCATTTACCAGATTCCGGAATGGCCAAAAAATATTTTTTGGCCGGTGCTGTCACGGCGGCAAACTGAGAAAATCTGCAAAGAAAAAAGCCGCAATTTCGCCGATTTCGGCGATTTTCACAACTTATCTACAAATGCACACACAGTTTTCACCAACTTGACAAGACATGCGCAAATTGTTATAATAAATGAGAACTGTTTCGCGTGATTTCTGTGTAATTTGTAGAAATGGAATCGAAACCACAGAAATACCGTATCGGGCGTGCGGCCGAAAGGCTTCAGCGTGCCGACAGAAATACGAAGGGCAGCACTGGACACGGGCGAAGACTCCCATGGACAGCGCCGCCGAAAACTGGTGTCCCGGAACGACACCAGAATCCAGAACAGAAAGGTGGAATCGCATTGGCGAAATTGAAATGGCACAAGCGTGCAGCTGCGGTGCTGCTGGCGTGCCTCATGACCGGAACGGCATTGCCGCTGACAACGGCCCGGGCAGAAGAACCGGCAGAGACAGCGGCGGCTGATGTGCCGGATTCCGGCGCGGATGCAGACAGCGGAGATCTGAGCTATGAACAGCAGCAGACCTACAGCGATTATTATGATACATACAGCGGACAGACCCGGCCGAATGCGGAAATTTTACTAAACGGCGCGGATTTTCAGTCCGCAGACTGTGCCCAGTATGAGGTGGGCAGCTATACCGGAGAAGAGGACGGCAGCACGAGAGACAACGCCCTGATCTGGAACAGCGCGGACGGCAGCTTTACCTACACCATTCAGGTGCCGGAGACCGGCGTGTATTCCATTGAGGCAACCTATTGTCCGCTGGTGTCTAATACCTCGGAGATTTCCTTTTCCCTGGCCATTGACGGGGAGATCCCCTATGACACGGCCTCCCGTCTTACCTTAAATAAAGTATACCGGAACAGGGAGGACATGAAAGAGGACAGCAAGGGCAACCAGGTGCGTCCCACACAGGTGCAGACTGAAATGTGGCGTACCTGCTGGATCGGCGATTCAGACGGTCTGTTTAATGAACCATTGCTGTTTTATTTGGAACAGGGCACCCATGAGATTACCCTCTCTTCCCAGAAGGCGTACTTTGCGCTGGAAAGCCTGCGCTTTGCACAGCCGGAAGAGGTGCCCACCTATGCAGAATATGTGAACAGCACAGATGCCGCAGTCAGCCCGGAGGAAACCCCGGAGACGCTGGTGCGCATCGAGGGGGAGAATGCGGTTTATAAATCTGACTCCGTGCTCTACCCGACCTATGACAATTCCACCAGTGCGGTTTCTCCCTCCGACCCGAAGCACATGGTATACAATACCATCGGCAGCGGCAACTGGAAGAAGGCGCTCCAGACCATTACCTGGCAGGTGGACGCCGGGACGCTCAGCGGAGACGGCTGGTACAAATTAGGCATTAAGGCGCGGCAGGAGGAAATGCGCGGCTTTTACTCCAACCGCCGGATTTACATTGACGGCCAGGTGCTGTGCCAGGAAATGGATCAGGTGAAGTTCTACTACAACACCGATTTCCAGATGACAAATGTACAGGACAGCGACGGCGAGGACGTGTATGTCTATCTCACAGCCGGCGAAGACCACACCATTACCATGGAGGCCATTCCCGGTGAAATCGGAGACTCCATGCGGCAGCTGGATGCCATTGTGCTGGATCTGAACACCTATTACCGGAAGATCGTCATGATCACCGGGCCGGAGCCGGACAAGTACACCGATTATTATGTACACGAGAAGATTCCGGAGCTGGTGGACGAATTCTCCCGGATGTCTGCTGAATTGAAGGAAATTCAGGGGCATATCGAAGAACTGGCCAATTCCAAAGGCTCAGAGGCCGCCTCTCTGGAACAGATGACGGTCATTCTGGACAAGTGCGTGGCAGATCCTTTGAAGATTCCTAACTATCTGTCTCAGATCAAGGACTATATCACGTCCCTGTCCTCCTGGATGCGGGACTATCGGGATCAGCCGCTGGAAATCGACTATCTGGAGATTGCCTCTCCGGAAAAGAGCTTTCCTTCTACCAAGGCCGGCTTCTGGAACTCGGTTTCCTACAGCTTCCAGCGGTTTACGGCCTCGTGGGATGAGGACTACAGCTCTCTGTCCAGCACAACCGGAGATGACGCAGTAGAAGTATGGGTATCTCTGGGACGAGATCAGGCACAGGTGGTAAAAGACCTGGTGGAATCGGAATTCCAGCAGCAGTACAACGTGCCTATTTCCATTAACCTGGTAGTCGGCGGCGTTGTGGAAGCAACGCTGGCAGACAAGGGGCCGGATGTGGCACTGTTCCTGGGCGGCGAGTTCCCGGTAAACCTGGCGGCCCGCGGCCTGCTGGCAGATTTGTCCCAGATGGACGGCTATGACGATATGACAAAGCTGTACCAGGATACGGCGATGGTGCCGTATCAGTATGAGGGCGGCACCTACGGCATGCCCCTGACGCGAAGCTGGGCGATGATGTTCTACCGAAAGGACGTACTCAGCGAGCTGGGCTTTTCCAGTGCGCCGAAGACGTGGGAGGATCTCATTGACATGCTCCCGGCGCTCCAGCGGAACTATATGTCGGCCGGTCTGGTGCTGCCGGCGGTGGCCGCAGACGCAAACCAGGCCACCATTTCCGCCGCAACAGAATCCGGTCTGACCTTTGCCTCTCTGCTGCTCCAGCGGGGACAGAACTACTACAACGATGCACAGACCGAGACAACCTTTGACACCAATGCAGCCATTGATGCCTTTGAAATGTGGACAGATTTCTATACCAAGTATGACTTTGACCAGCAGTATGATGCATTCAGCCGGTTCCGGACAGGGGAATACCCCATTGTGGTTTCGGATTATTGTACCTTCTTCAACCAGCTGGCTGTGGCTGCGCCGGAAATCAGCGGCCTGTGGGACTTCGCGCCCATTCCGGGCACGGTGCAGGAGGACGGCACGGTTTCTCATGCCGTAAACTCCAACAACACCGGTGCGGTTATCTTCAACAAGGTCAGCAAAAAGACCAACGGACTGGAAAATGCCTGGACATTCCTCAAGTGGTTCTGCTCCACAGAGGTACAGGTGGAATACGGCACCCAGATTGAAGGACTCATGGGACAGATGGGACGGTATGCAACTGCCAACCAGGAAGCCCTGACACAGCTGGCATGGTCTACCGAAGAGGCAGACACCATCCTGGGGGCAATGGAAGAGCTGGAAGAAATTTCGATTATTCCGGCCTCCTACTCCGTCACCCGTAACGTCATGAACGCGTTCCGTGAAGTGGTCAACAACAACGAGAATCCGCGGGACACCCTGATGTCCTATAACCGGGATACCAACGAGGAAATCGCAAGAAAGCGGAAGAATCTGGGACTGGACGAATGAGAGCCTGTCTTCATAAGAAATGTGTATACGCTTGTGAAGACGGTTCTAAGAACCGGTTCTGACAAAATATGAAATCAGGCGGCGCAGAGCCGCATGCAAAAGATTCCGGGATATCCGGAAGAGGAGGGGTTTTACTTGGATACTGCCGAAATTGGCAAAAGAACCCGGCAGGAAAACCGGCGGCTGACCTGGCTGGCAGTCAAGCAGAATAAAGTCAGCTATCTGATGATTCTGCCGTTTATGCTGTTTTTCCTGGTATTCACCATTGTGCCGGTTGTGATGTCCCTGCCCATGGGCTTTACAGATTTTAACATGGTACAGATGCCGAAGTTTGTCGGTTTGTCAAACTATACCACACTGTTCCTGGCGGATAAGGTCTTTATCCAATCCATTCGTGTAACGCTGGTGTTTGCACTCTTTACCGGCCCGATCAGCTATATTCTCTGCTTTTTGCTGGCGTGGCTGATCAATGAGCTGCATCCCAAGCTCCGCACGATATTTACACTGATTTTCTATGCGCCGTCTATGGCGAATGTCTATACCGTATGGAAGCTGATCTTCAGCGGCGACTCCTACGGCTATATCAACTCGTTTCTTTTGGATCTGGGACTGATCAGCTCTCCGATTCAGTGGCTGACAGACGGCAGCTATGTTCTGGGCGTTACCATCGTAGTACAGATGTGGATCAGCCTGGGAGCCGGATTCCTGGCGCTCCGTGCCGGATTCCAGAATATCGACCGGTCACAGTATGAGGCCGGTGCCATCGAAGGAATCAAGAGCCGGTGGCAGGAACTGATTTACATTACCATTCCTTCTATGGGGCCGCAGCTGATGTTCGCGGCAGTGATGCAGATCGTCAGCTCCTTTACTGCCGGTACGGTTTCTCAGAATCTGGTGGGCTTCCCCAGCACGGACTACAAGGCGCATACCATCATGAACCATGCCTATGACTACGGCTGGATTCGCTATGAGATGGGCTATGCCTCTGCCATCTGTATGATCCTGTTTGTGGTCATGTATATTCTCAATAAGCTGATCGGCAGAATACTCAGCAAGTATATGGACTAGGAGGGTGCACAGTATGGCGAAAAAAGAAAAAGTATACGGCACCCATCTGAAGGTGTCTACCAAACGGGCCGGCCACAAGATCGGCGGTACAGTGGGAATCTTCGTGTTCCTGCTGGTGCTGGCGCTTTTCATGGCGCTGCCGATTTATCTGGCAGTGGTAATGTCTTTAAAGCCGGTGCAGGAACTGTTCGTGTTCCCGCCGAAGCTCTATGTCATTGATCCCACCCTGTCGAACTACAGCTCCATGTTCCGGCTCTGCTCGGATCTGTGGGTGCCGTTTTCCCGTTATGTGTTCAACAGCGTATTTGTTACCGTTGTAGTAACGCTCTGTCAGGTTGTCTTTTCCGCAATGGCGGCATTCTGTCTGGCAAAGGTGCGCTTTCCCGGTGCAAAGGCCATCAATGCCATTATCGTTGTCTCCCTGCTGTATCAGAGCAACGTTATCTACATCATGCAGTATATGGTGCTGGCAAAGATGGGCATGATCGATACCTACATGGCATTGATTTTCCCGTCAATCGCAGCGCCGATGAACCTGTTCCTGATGCGGCAGTCCATGAGCCAGGTGCCGGATGCCATGATTGAAGCGGCAAAGGTGGACGGTGCAGGGCTGTTCCGGGTTTGCTGGCAGATCGTTATGCCGAATCAAAAGCCGGCGCTCATGACCGTGATTATCTTCTCCTTCCAGGCAGCGTGGAACATTCAGGGCGGTACACTGGTATTCAACGAATCCCTGAAAACCCTGCCTACTGTCGTACAGCAGGCAGCCTCGGCCGGTCTGGCCAGAGCCGGTGTGGCAATGGCCGCCGCCGTATTCATGCTGGTGCCGCCGATTGTCATCTTTATGCTGGCACAGCGGCAGGTAATCGAAACAATGGCACATTCCGGAATCAAGGATTAAAGAGAAAGGGTGAGGAAATTTGCAGAACAAAGCAAAACAGTTCGCAGCGGCGTGTGTCTCTGTGCTGCTCTGCGCCGGTGCCGTGGGTGCCGGAACAGTCTCCGCAGCGGAACACTATAACGTCTACAACTATGACCGCTGGAATGAAGCAACCCCGTCTCAGGCAGGATATACCGCACAGCGTTCCGTCAGCGGACTGGATCTGGGCTGCGGTGCGTTCAATAATCCGACAGATTTATTCCGGGACTGGGAAGACCGCTTTTATATTGTAGACAGCGGCCACAACCGCATTGTGGTGACAGACAGCGATTTCTCGGAAGCCAAACGGGAATATGACAGCTTTACCATGGAGGACGGCAGCGAAACAACACTGAATGCGCCGGAGGGCATCTATGTCTCCGGAGAAACTCAGCTGATGTACATTGCAGACACCGGAAATTCCAGACTGCTGATCTGCGATCTGGACGGAAAGGTGCAGATGGAGCTGAAGCGGCCGGACTCCACATTATACGAAAACGAAACCTTTAAGCCGGAAAAGGTCATTGTGGACAAGGCCGGGAACATCTACATGGTGCTCAACAACATCACCAATGGTTCCGCCATGTTCAACAGTGACGGCGAGTTCCAGGGCTACTTCGGCGCAAACTCCATTGATGCAACCGCAGAGGTGGTGGCCAATTACTTCTGGAACCTGATTGCAACCGATGAGATGCGGGCGAACTCCTCCCGAAATGTAGCTGCCGGCATCACTAACTTTGATATTGACGAAGAGGGCTTTATCTATACGGTAACCCAGTCCTCTTCCTCGGAGGCAGACCGGGTCAAGAAAGTCAACCCGGCCGGCTATAACCTGTACTCCTCCTGGGAGGTCACCTTCGGCGATCTGGCCAGCCTGTATGATTCCAATACCAATGAGGACTACAGCACGAAGATGATGGACATTGACGTAGATGATGTGGGACGGCTCAACTGTCTGGATCTGGAAACCGGACGTGTGTTCCAGTATGACGAGGACGGCAATCTGCTGTTCATTCTGGGTTCCAATTCCGACCAGACCGGCGGCTTTTCCATAAAAGTCTCTGCGGTGGAAACCATGGGGAAAAACATCTATGTGGCAGACTCCATGAAAAATACCGTGACCATTTTCACTGAAACCGAGTTCGGCGACATTGTGCATGAGGCAGTCAGCCTCTATAATGACGGCTATTATGCCGAGGCGCTGGCACCCTGGCGCGAGGTGCTGAAACGGGACGGCAACTATCACATGGCCTATATCGGCATCTCTTCGGCGCTCTATAACGAAGGCGATTATTCCGGCGCGATGAAGTATGCAAAGCTGGCACAGTCCCGGAATCTGTACGACAAGGCCTTTGAGGGTTATCGCTCTGAGTGGCTCAACAAAAACTTTACCTGGGTGATTCTGGCAGCTGTCGTTGTCATCGGCGTGGCTGTATTCTTCCATTTCCGCAGTAAGAAAAAGAAGAAGAACCAGCCGAAAAACCTGATTGAAATGCTGCACGAGGGAGAGGAGGAGTGATGCGGTTATGATGGACTTAACACAAAAGCAGTGGGTGAAGCACAGCGTCTTTCATCCCTTTGAAGGCTTTGAGGATCTGCGCTGGAAAAAGGGCGGCTCCGTCCTCTATGCCAGCATCGTGATTCTGCTCTGGTTTGTGGCAGAAATCCTGCATACCAATGCGCTGGGCTATCAGTTTGCGGTGACAACCACAAAGATGTTCAGTATTGTGCCGTATATCGTACAGACCATTGCCCTGTTTCTGGTATGGGTAGTGGGAAACTGGTCGATCTGCACGCTTCTGGACGGCGAGGGCACCATCAAGAACATCTATATCTACAGTGCCTATTCGCTGATTCCCTATGTGGCGGGGCTGTACATCCGGACGATTTTGTCCCACATCCTGATTCAGGACGAAGTGATCTTTATCACCTGCGTTTCTGTAATCGGAACGGTCTGGTCGGTGCTGCTGATGTTCAATGCCATTAAAGCGGTGCATCAGTATTCTGTTTCCAAAACCATTCTGGCATTGGTGCTGACCATTGTAGCAATGCTCATTATTCTGATTCTGCTGGTACTGCTTGTAGCATTGTTCCAGCAGGTATATGTATTTATTTCTTCCGTCTACACGGAAATTACCTATCGTGTGCGGGTATAAGAAAGGACGGTGGAACAAAAACATGCGTAATTGGAGAAAATGGGCAGCTGGTGCCCTGGCGCTGGCCTGCTGCCTTTCCACAGCTTCCATTCCTGCCTTTGCAGAAGAGGAGGAAACAGCAGCAGAAGAAACGGCGGCTGCCGGCGACAGCACAGAAGCTGCTGCGGAAGAGGAATCCAGCCGGACAGAGGCACAGGAGGAAATTGAGATTACCGCAGAGCAGGTGACTGCCTACATGCAGAAGAAGAATTCCTGTGACGGCATCACCTTCTATTACCGGCCGGAGGACTATGAGGATACCATTTCGGACGAAGATGTGGTAGACCTGCTGGACGATATTGAACTGGCCGGCATCGATGATGCCACCGGGCAGGTGGTCTGCACACTGGAAGAAGAGGACGATACCAGCGACTTTGTGATCTTTTTGAGTCCGGAGGGACGCTGGCTGGTCTATATGGATCCGGAGTATCAGAAGGTCACAATGGTGCGGCAGATTGTTTCCACACTGGACAGTGAATTCCTGTTCCTGTCCATGGATCACAAGACACTGGAACTGTACAACAAAGACTTTGACGAAGTCGAACGCAGCTATACCACAGACGGCAAGGCGGCGGACGGCAAGGTGACCTATACCAACGAGGACGGCTGGTCTGTGGCACTGGCGGACACCTATGACGCGCTGATCTCTTCGGCACGGTTTGTGACGGAAAATGACAAGCTGGCGCTGTATGTGGACGATGACAATGCAGTGATCGGGCTGTACGACAAGGAAAAGCAGAATATGTGGTGGTCAACACCGGAAAATGTGGGCCACGACAAGCGCGCCACTAACACCATTGTCAAGGATCTGTCCTCTTCCCTGAAAATGGTCTACGGCGAACCGGCCTCCCGGAACACCACGACCATGCGTTCCAGTGGAGACGGCAAGGCAAAGGTCAGCGAGATCAGCGGCGGTGTGAAAATTACCTACACCTTCAAAAAAGCCGGCATTACGATTCCGGTGACCTACAAGCTGGAGGACGACTATCTGGAAGCCCGTGTGGAAACGGCGGACATTGAAGAGCAGGACACCTCACAGGAAACCGGAAAGCTGACTACCTCCATTTCCATTATGAGCAACTTCGGGGCGGCTTCTTCCGAGGATGAGGGCTATTTTGTGATTCCGGACGGAAGCGGCGCACTCATCCAGTTCAACAACGGCAAAACCACGGCGAAGAGCTATACCGGCTATGTGTACGGCTCTGATCTGACGGCAGTTGCCCTGAAGGAACCGGCAGTGACTGAGCAGGTATATCTGCCCATGTACGGCATCGTCAACGGGGACAACGCCATGATGGTAGTCTGCACAGAAGGGGACTCCAACGCGAAGCTTACCGCAAGCGTCAGCGGCCAGTCCAACAGCAGCTATAATGTCTGCGGCTTTGACTTTACCATCCGGGATTCTGACTCCTACTATATGTCGGGAGACAATTCCACGGCGCTTACCGTCTTTGAGGACGGCCCCATTAAGACCGATACCATCGCCCTGCGGTATTATCCCCTGGACACTGCGGATACGCCGGACTATACCGATGTTGCCGCAGCCTATCGGAACTACCTCACAGAGGAATGCGGCGTAGAGTCTACAGTGGATTCTGCGGATCCGGCACTTTCTCTGGATCTTTACGGCGGTGTGGAAAAGGAAAAGTCCGTGCTGGGCATTCCGGTAAATCTGAAAACCTCTCTCACCTCCTATGACCAGGCGCAGGAAATCCTGAAGGATCTGAACGCAAACGGTGTCTCTGACATCAGCGTGCAGTATCACAACTGGACCAATGCCGGCATTACCGGAAAGGTGGATGTCAAGGCAAAGGGTGCCCGCTGCTTGGGCGGAAACGGAGACTGGAACGATTTGCAGAGCTATGCGGCAAGCAACGGCATCACCATTTATCCGACTGTAGACAACCGCACCTTTGTTTCCGGCAGCGGCTATTATACCTTTACGGATACGACCGTGCGGATTTCCGGCTCCTATGCCCGGATCTATGACTATGACCTGGCATACGGCACACAGAGCCAGACCCAGGATCCCCTGTCGCTGCTGTCTCCGGCGGCGTTCCGGGACGTGTACAGTGACCTGGTGAAAAACTACGGCAAAAAGGATCTGCACGCGGTTTCTCTGGGAAGCATGATGTCCTCTCTCTACGGGGACTATGGGAAAAAGGCCATTTCCCGGGACAGCGCCCAGACCATTCTGGAAGAGTCCTATCAGAGTCTCCGGGATGCATCCATTTCTCTGATGGCAGACACGGCCAATGCATATGCACTGCCCTATGTGGACGAGATTACAGACGTGCCGCTGCAGTCCAGCGGATTTGATGTGTTCGATGAGGACATCCCGTTCTATCAGCTGGTTATGCACGGCGTAAAGCCCTATGCGGCAGTTGCTGTCAACAGTGCGGCAACTCCGGACGAGGTACTGCTGATGTCAGTGGCAACGGGCAGCAACCTGCACTACGCCATGATCGGCGAAGAAACCAGCATCCTGAAAGACACGCGCCTGGACGGCCTGTTCTACGCCAGCGCAGATGCCTGGAAGGACTCTGCTGCACAGGGCTATGCCTTTGCAAAGGATGTACTGGCCGGCCTTGGCGATCAGACCATTACCGGCTATGAGCAGGACGGCGATGTGATCACCACAACCTATGAAAACGGCACTGTGGTAGAAACCGATCTGGCAAAGAAAATTGTGCGCGTAGACGGTACCCAGTATGCGCTTTCAGATTATACAGAGGAAGGGAGTTGGGACGAAACATGAAGATGGCCTATGAAAAGCGGAAGAGCATGTACGGCTACGGCTTTATCGCCCTGTGGTTTATCGGTGCACTGATCTTCTTTCTGATTCCCGTGGTGGAATCCCTGTTCTATTCATTCCGGGAAGTCAGCCCGGATACCGGTGGTATGGTCGGCCCGTTTGTGGGAATGGACAACTATAATTACGCCTTTAATGTAGACCCGAACTATCGTCAGTATTTGCTGAAGGTGCTGAAGGACACCGCCTGGAAAACACCGCTGATTCTGGTATTTTCCCTGTTTGTGGCGGTAATCCTGAATCAGAAGTTTAAGGGCAGAACCTTTTCCCGTGCCGTATTCTTCCTGCCGGTTATCATTGCAACCGGCCCGGTGTACAATATTATTAACGGCAACCTGCAAAGCACGGGCAACAGTGATGCCAGCCAGTTTTCCACCATGTTTTCCACGGATCTGCTGGGAGATCTCATGCAGTTTCTGGGCATCTACGGCATTTCGGACGGCATGCAGACCACCATTGAAACTGTGTCCGACAATATCTTCGGCATTGTGTGGAATTCCGGCATTCAGATTCTGATTTTCCTGGCAGCGCTCCAGAACATTCCGGTTTCTGCAAAGGAAGCCGCACAGATGGAGGGCGCAACGGCCTGGGAATACTTCTGGAAAATCACGCTGCCCTATGTCAGCCCCATGATTCTGGCCTGCTTTATCTTTACCATTATCGATTCCTTTACGGATCCGAACAACGTGGTTATGGGACGTATCCTGGATCTCCAGTCTGACTGGCAGTACGGCCCGGCTTCGGCAATGGCGTGGGTATATTTTGCCATTGTCCTGGTGGCAGTGGGCATTATCACCGCGATACTCAACAAGTTTATCTACTATGAAGTAGACTAAAAAAGGAGGCGTCAGTTATGGAAACAACAAAAAATACGCCGCTGGCGACCCCGAAAGAGGATGCGCTGGTGGGAAATGGCATGAGCAAGCGGGAAGCCCGGAAAATCCGCATGAAGAGCATGAATAAGTCCGAGATCGCCTATATGCGGCGGAAACGGGTGTTTGAGGCAGTGTGGCCGTTCTTCCGGTTCTTCATTCTGTTTGGATTGTGCTTCGTTATCTTATATCCCCTGATTTATATGATCAGCTGTGCCTTCCGGGATCCGATAGACATGAGCGACCCTACGGTTATGTGGATTCCGCGGCATCTCACCACGAGTGTTATCAAGGAAACTGCCGGTGTCATGGATATCTGGAACACGCTGAAAACAACACTGCTGCTGAATGTAGGCTGTTCTCTGGTACAGGTGGCATCCTGTGCGCTGGCCGGCTATGGCTTTGCACGTTTTAAGTTTAAGGGAAAGGGGATTCTGTTCGGCATTGTTATCATGATGATTCTGGTGCCGTCTCAGATCATTTCCATTCCCCAGTACATGATGTTCCGGAACTTCGGATTCGGCAGCCTGTCTCTGAATCTGATCAACTCCAAGCTCTGCATGTATCTGCCGGCAGCCATGGGCAACGGCATTCGTGCAGGTCTGATGATCTTTATCTTCCGCCAGTTCTTCAAGGGACTGCCGAAGGAACTGGAAGATGCGGCATATCTGGACGGCTGCGGCCCGCTCCGCACCTTTGTACAGGTTATGATTCCCAATGCGTCTTCCTCCTTCCTGACCGTATTCCTGTTCTCTGTGGTCTGGTACTGGAATGACTACTATGTCAGCTCTACCTTCTTCACCAAGAACCAGACCATCGCCCTGATGCTGAAAAATCTGAGCACCCTGCTGTCTCAGCAGCTGTTCAACAACGCAGATGTCAGCCCCAGAGAACAGATCGTCTGGATGGAAGCCGGCTGTTTGATCTCAATTCTCCCGATTCTCATTATGTATGTATTCCTGCAAAAATACTTTACAGAGGGTATCGAGCGTTCCGGCCTGGTTGGATAAATATTTGGGACATCGGTTTCCACAATGTGTGGGAATTTTGTGGAAAAGCGTCTTCCGGTTCGGGAGACGTTTTTTTGTTTGTGTGAGAAAACCCCACCACCGTCTAACGACGGTTCCCCTCGTACTGAGCGGTCCCCTCTGTCCCTTCGGGACATCTCCCCACCCCGTGGGG
>ERZ791840.135-NODE-135-length-55718-cov-10.038859_pt1 | contig 55718 bp, 49 predicted proteins | sample MGYA00510291_ERZ791840 | MGnify/ENA primary metagenome ERZ791840 (study PRJEB30046, sample SAMN00715256) | human gut metagenome | study: EMG produced TPA metagenomics assembly of the A metagenome-wide association study of gut microbiota in type 2... | reverse complement strand
CGGTTTCGGCGGCGGCAAGCGTCGGTAAGCATAGTAAAAACACCCGGCCTGACGGCCGGGTGTTTTTGCGCTGCGGGGCCTTCGACCGGGGGTGTCTACTCCGAAGAGCTGACGGAAGCTACCGCACCTGGGTGATGAACTGCTCCAGGCCCTGCCGCAGCAGGGACGAGGCGGCCTGTCCCTCCCCAGCCTCGATATGGGCGGTGAATTGGGCCAGCCGTTCCAGACAGCGGTCGATGCCGGTAAGCTGGATATACTCCTTCCAGAACTCCAGGTTCACCCGGGTAAAGGCGTTGAACAGCAGCGGTGTGATGGTGTTGCCGCTGAGAAAGGTGATGCCCCGGTGGTAGCGGAACAGGGCCTCGGCCAGCGCATCCGTCCCCTCCTGCGCCGCCTGCTCCGCCTGGCGCTGTAAGGCCTGCAGCGCTGCCATGTCTGCCGGTGTGTGCCGCGCAGCCAGCTCCTCCATGGCGGGGCCCTCCAGATAATAGCGCAGCTGAAGGATACTGCCCGCCGTTTTGGCATCCGGGAGACCGCCATGGAAATCCATGATGGCCCGCAGCGTTTCCAGGCTGCCGGTCTGGGCGTAGTCCGCCACGGTGACGCCGCGGCGGGAGGCGATGTCCAGAAAGCCGAGACGGTGCAGCTCCCGCAGGCCCTCGTGGACCACGGTCTTGCTGATCTTCATTTCATCCGCCAGCTCACGCTCAGTGGGCAGCCGATCCCCCGGGCGCAGCTCGCCGGAGAGGATCATGCCCTCCAGCTGCTGGATGAACAGCTCCTTGACGGTGGGGGCGACGATCTCACGAAAGGCCATAGTTCATGCTCCTTTGCTTTCTTTTCTGGTCCGACCAGGACCATATAAAAAGTTATCACACCTTTGGCGGAAAAGTCAATAGGATATTGGCAAAAAAGTTGGTATTATAGGTATAATAGAGCTTAAAATCATAACGCTGCTCCCCTATGAGAGAAAAATATCTCTGGTCAGAGCAGCAGATAACGGAGGAGAGAGACGATGCGCGACATCAATGGCAGCAAGCCTACCAGCTTCCCCCTGGACGAGGAAAAGCTCTCGTTCAAAATTCCCTGTCCCGACCGGCCGCCCCGAGAGAAGATCCTGAAGCTGGGCAGCATGATCACCAACCGCATTGGCCTGAAGGCCACCGCTGACGATCCCGAATACTGGGGGCTGGATGCGCTGGTGACCGATGAGATGGCGGACGTGGCACTGAAAATGGGTGTCCGCAAGCCCAAGACCCTTGAGCAGCTGATGAAGCTGACGAAGATGGAACGCGAGCCCCTGCAGAAGCTGCTGGACGAGATGGCCTGGCTGGGTCTCATTGAGTACAACTGGGAGAACCTGGACGGGAAAAACCCGAACCACGAGAAGCGGTATATCCTGCCCCTGTTCGTGCCCGGCAGCGCCGAGTTTTTGAATATGCGGCGGAGCCAGATCGACGCGCACCCGGAGGTGGCGGCGTTCTTTGAGCGCATGACCATGCTGCCCCTGGAGAAGATCACGCCGATGGTGCCCCCCGGAGGCGCGGGCATCGGTATGCACGTGATTCCAGTGGAGAAGGCCATCGAGACGGAGCAGGAGGCCATCGGGCCGGAGAAGATCTCCTACTGGCTGCACAAGTATGAAGGCAAGTACGCCAAGAGTATGTGCTCCTGCCGCGCCAGCCGCGACAAGCTGGGCGAGGGCTGCGGCGACGATGTGGAGAACTGGTGCATCGCCGTGGGCGACATGGCCGACTATGTGGTGCAGACCCAGCGGGGCGAGTACATCACCTATGACGAGGCGATGGCCATATTCAAGCAGGCGGAGGACAACGGCTTTGTCCACCAGATCACCAACATCGACGGCGAGCAGAAGATCTTTGGTATCTGCAACTGCAACGTCAACGTGTGCAACGCCCTGCGGACCAGCCAGATGTTCAACACGCCCAATATGTCCCGCAGCGCCTATGTGGCCGCGGTGGAGACGGAGAAGTGCGTGGCCTGCGGGCGCTGCGTGGAGAACTGTCCCGCCGGCGCGGTGAAGCTGGGCCAGAAGCTGTGCACCAAGGACGGCTATATCGAGTATCCCCGGGCCGAGCTGCCCGACGAGGTGAAGTGGGGCCCGGAGAAGTGGAGCATCGACTATCGGGACCGCAACCGCATCAACTGCTACGACACCGGCACCGCACCCTGCAAGACCGCCTGCCCCGCCCACATCGCCGTGCAGGGCTATCTGAAGCTGGCGGCACAGGGCAAGTACCGGGAGGCTTTGCAGCTCATCAAGCGGGAGAACCCATTTCCTGCCGTGTGCGGCCGCATCTGCAACCGCCGGTGCGAGGATGCCTGCACCCGCGGCACCGTGGACGAGGCCGTGGCCATCGACGAGGTAAAGCGCTTTATCGCCCAGCAGGATCTGGACGCGGAGACGCGCTTTATCCCGGAGAAGGTCATTCCCAAGGTGGACGGCGAATTCAGCGAAAAGATCGCCATCATCGGTGGAGGCCCCGCCGGCATGAGCTGCGCCTACTATCTGGCGGAAAAGGGCTATCGCCCCACTGTGTTTGAAAAGGAGAGCCGCCCCGGCGGTATGCTGATGAACGCTATCCCCTCTTTCCGGTTGGAAAAGGACGTGGTGGAGGCGGAGATCGACGTGCTGCGCGCGCTGGGCGTGGAGTTCCGCTGCGGCGTGGAGGTGGGTAAGGACATCACCATTGCCCAGCTCCGTGAGGAGGGCTACAAGGGCTTCTATGTAGCCGTCGGATTGCAGCACGGCGGCGCCCTGGCCGTGCCCGGCGGCGACGCGGAGAACGTGATCTCCGGCATCGACTTCATCCGCGGCGTGCATCTGCGGGACGAAAAGGCGCTGAAGGGCCGGGTGGTGGTCGTCGGCGGCGGCAACATCGCGGCCGACGTGGCCCGCACCGCCGTGCGCTGCGGCGCGGAGAGCGTGAGCCTGTACTGCCTGGAGGGCTATGAGGAGATGCCCATGGGCGAGGAGGACCGGAGCGAGTGCGAGCGCGAGGGTATCGCCATTTACGCCGGATGGGGTCCCAAGGAGGTCCAGACCGAGAACGGCAAGGCCGCCAACATCGCCTTTGTCAAGTGCCTGAGCGTCAAGGACGAAAGCGGGCGCTTCGCGCCGGTGTACGATGAGAACACCGTGCAGATGGCCCCCTGCGGCACGGTGCTGTACTGCATCGGCCAGAAGGCGGAATGGAAGACGCTTCTCGCGGGCACCCAGGTGGAATTCAACCCCAACGGCACCGCCAAGGCCGATCCCGTCACCTATCAGACGGCTGAACCGGACATCTTCGTGGGCGGCGATGCCTATACCGGCCAGAAGTTCGCCATCGATGCCATTGCCGCCGGCAAGCAGGGCGCGATCAGCCTGCACCGCTATGTGCAGGGCGCCACGCTGACCATCGGCCGCGACCGCCGGCAGTTCATCGAGCTGGACAAGAAAAACGCGCTGATCGCCGTGGACAGCTACGACAACACGCCGCGCCAGCGCATTGGCTACAACGACGCCCTGCGTAAGACCTTCCGGGACGAGCGCGTGGCCTTCACCGCCGAGCAGGTGAAGGCGGAGACAGCCCGATGCCTGGGCTGCGGCGCCAGCATCGTGGACCCCAATAAGTGCATCGGCTGCGGCGTGTGCACCACCAAGTGCGCCTTTGACGCCATCCACCTGCACCGGGAGCGTCCGGAGTGCAGCACCATGTACGCCTGCGAGGACAAGATGAAGGCCATCCTGCCCTATATGATCAAGCGGAACATCAAGATCAAGAAGGCGGAGCGCAGGGCCAAGAAAGCGGCTAAGTAATATGCACGAGCTGGGCATTGTTTTCCACGTGATCAAGACCGTGGAGCGCGTGGGCGCGGAGAATGACCTGACCCGCGTGGCGGGCGTAACGCTGGAGCTGGGCGAGGTGTGCGGCGCCATCCCAAGGGAGCTTGTCAGCTGCTGGGACTGGGCCGTGCAGAGATCCGACCTGCTGCGGGGCGCGCAGCTGCACATCGACACGCTGCCCGCCGTGACACACTGCGGCGGCTGCGGTGCGGACTACCCCACTGTGGCCCACGGGCGGGTCTGCCCCCACTGCGGTAGCGGGGATACCTGGCTGCTGCGGGGCAGCGAGATCAGCATTAAAGAGATAGAGGGTGCGTAGTATGGATACCTATAAGATCATCGAAGTAAAAGAGAGCGTGTTTGCCGACAACGACCGGGAGGCAGCGCGGGTACGGGAGGCGCTGAAGCAAAAGGGAACGTTCCTGCTGAACCTGATGTCCTCCCCCGGCAGCGGCAAGACCACCACGCTGCTGCGGACCATCGAGGCGCTGAAGGACGAGCTGCGGATGGGCGTGATGGAGGCGGACATCGACTCGGACGTGGATGCCGCCGCTATTGCCGGCGCCGGGGTGCGGTCTATCCAGCTGCACACCGGTGGGATGTGCCATCTGGACGCGGGTATGACGGAACAGGGCCTGCGGGAGATCGGCACGGACGATCTGGATCTGGTGGTGCTGGAAAATGTGGGGAACCTGGTGTGTCCGGCGGAGTTTGACACCGGCGCGGTGAAGAACGCCATGATCCTCTCCGTGCCGGAGGGCCACGACAAGCCCCTGAAGTACCCCCTGATCTTCACCGTGTGCGATGTGCTGCTCATCAACAAGACCGACGTGCTGCCCTACTTCGACTTCGACATGGACAAGGTGATCGAATACGCTCACCGGCGCAATCCGAAACTGGAGATTTTCCCTGTCTCCGCCAAGACCGGCGAGGGTATGGACGCCTGGTGCGACTGGCTGCGTAAGCAGGTGAAGGACTGGCAGGCATGACAAAAGGCCCCGCGGCGAAAGCTACGGGGCCTTTTCTGTGTCAGGCTTGGCCGCGAAAAAACAGCCACCCTGTCGGGTGGCTGTTTTTTGCTTGCAAAAGAACTTACTTCAGCTCGACCTTGCCGCCGGCCTCTTCGACCTGCTTCTTCATAGCCTCGGCATCGTCCTTGGACAGGCCTTCCTTCAGGGTGTGGGGCACGCCCTCAACGGCAGCCTTGGCCTCGGCCAGGCCCAGACCGGTGATCTCGCGGACGACCTTGATGACCTTGATCTTCTGGGCAGCGTCGAAACCAGCCAGGACCACGTCGAACTCGGTCTTCTCCTCAGCGGCGGGAGCAGCAGCGCCGGCAGCGGGAGCAGCCATAGCGGCGGCGGAAACGCCGAACTCCTCCTCCAGAGCGTGCACCAGCTCGGACAGCTCCAGAACGGTCAAACCCTTGATCTCTTCGATCATAGCAGTAATCTTCTCAGACATTGTGATAGCCTCCTATTTGTAAGATTTAAATTGATGTTGTGCAGGCCCTGTGCCTGCGATGGAAAGGGGGCCGAATTACTCGGCGGCAGCGCCGTTCTTCTCGGCGATCTGCTTCAGCACGCAAGCCAGACCAGAAATAGGGGCCAGCATGGTGCCCAGGACCTGCGCCTGCAGCACGGGCAGGGCGGGAATGGACGCCAGCGCGTTCACGGTCTCCATGGAGACGACCTTGCCCTCCATGAAACCGCCCTTGATCTCGAACTTGTCCTTCAGCTTCTTTGCGTAGTCCGCCATCACACGGGCCGGGGCGACGGGATCGTCAACACAGATAGCCAGAGAAGTGGTACCGTTGAGCTGATCGTCCAGTTCGTTCAGACCGCAGTTGTTGAAAGCGAAACGCAGCAGGGTGTTCTTGATGACAGCGTACTCAATGTTGTTCTTACGGCACTCCGCGCGCAGCTCGGTATCCTCTGCCACGGTGATGCCCTTGTAATCAACGATGACACCGGCTGCGGAATTCTGCAGCTTTTCGGTCAGCGCCGCCACGATCGCCTGCTTTTCAGACAGAACCTTTGCGTTGGGCATTCTTTGATTTCACCTCCGTTAGAATTGTCGGTGCGTTCAAAAAAGGAAACCGTCCTCATGCCAAAGGACATGAGGACGGTAAAAGCAATCAAAATGACTTGCCATCCTCGGCAGGGCTTACGGCTTTCGCCACCTGCTGTCTTTGGAACGCAACCAATATTATATCCAAGGCTTCACAGCTTGTCAAGCCAAAGATAACAATTTTCCGGCATTTTCAGGACACTTCCTGAAAGCGCCCCGGGTACCAAGATACCGAGCCGCCGTTCAGATCTCCGCGCAGATTTTTCGCTGGGCAAGGCGAAGCCTCGCAGGAATACTTTGTGTATTTCAAGAGGCTTCAACGCAGGCCGGCGGGAAATCTGCCGGTGAGCTGTGCGGTGGAGTCGGTATCGCGGTGCCCTCACAAAATTACAGCTGTTTGTTGGCGTTCATCTTCACGCCGGGGCCCATGGTGGAAGCGGCCACGCAGGACTTGATATACTGACCCTTGGCGGCGGCGGGCTTGGCCTTGATGATAGCGCCGATGAGGGCGGAATAGTTCTCAAACAGCTTGTCAGCGCCGAAGGACACCTTGCCGATGGGGCAGTGGATGATGTTGGTCTTGTCCAGACGATACTCGACCTTACCGGCCTTCGCCTCCTGAACGGCCTTGGCGGCGTCGGGAGTCACGGTGCCGGACTTGGGAGAGGGCATCAGACCCTTGGGGCCCAGGACCTTACCCAGACGACCCACAACACCCATCATGTCGGGGGTGGCGACGACCACGTCGAAGTCGAACCAGTTTTCCTTCTGGATCTTCTCCACCAGGTCCATCTCGCCCACGTAGTCGGCGCCGGCGGCCTTGGCAGCCTCGGCCTTGTCGCCCTTGGCGAACACCAGGACGCGGACGGACTTGCCGGTGCCGTTGGGCAGCACGATGGCGCCGCGGACCTGCTGGTCAGCGTGACGGGAGTCCACGCCCAGCTTGACGTGCAGCTCCACGGTCTCGTCGAACTTGGCGGAAGCGGTCTTGCAGATCAGCTCCAGACCCTCCTTGGGATCATACAGCGTAGCCTTGTCGATCTGCTTGGCGCTCTCTTGATATTTCTTACCTCTAAACATTTCTTACACCCTCCTTACTCGCCGACCACGACGCCCATGGAACGGGCGGTACCGGCGATCATGCTCATGGCGGCTTCCAGAGACGCGGCGTTCAGGTCGCGCATCTTCAGCTCGGCGATCTTCTGAATGGAGGCCTTGGAAATGGTGGCGACCTTCTCCTTGTTGGGAACGCCGGAACCGGACTCAATGTTGCACTCCTTCTTGATGAGGACAGCCGCGGGAGGGGTCTTGGTGATAAAGCTAAAGGAACGGTCGGCGTACACGGTGATGACCACGGGGATGATCAGGCCCATGTCATTCTTGGTGCGCTCGTTGAATTCCTTGGTAAAGGCAGCGATGTTGATGCCGTGCTGACCCAGGGCAGGGCCAACGGGGGGTGCGGGAGTTGCTTTGCCCGCGGGGATCTGCAGTTTGACGTATCCAACTACTTTCTGTGCCATTTGTAGGCACCTCCTTCAATAAAATGTGGTAGCGGCGGGGATACTTGCCGCTTTTGGCGAGACGCGCAGCGTCTCTCCCACTTTGCCGGCACACCTGTACCGGACTTCCGCGCAGACGTTCTGCGCTCAGTTGCTGCTGACCTCGACCTGGTCCAGTTCGAGATCAACGGGGGTCTCGCGTCCGAACATGGATACGACCACGCGCACCCGGTTCTTCTCCGGCTCGATCTCCTCCACGGTACCGGTGAAGCTGGACAGCGGGCCCTCGGTGATGCGCACCGTGTCGCCCACATGGTAGAGCACGACGATCTCGCGCTTCTCCATGCCCAGCGCCGCCACCTCGTCCTCGGTCAGGGGGATAGCCTTGTTGGCCTCGCCCACGAAGCCTGTGACGCCGCGGATGTTGCGGATCAGGTGCCAGGTATCGTCCGTCATGACCATCTTGATGAGGACATAGCCGGGAAATACCTTCCGCTGCACTTCCTTCATCACGCCGGTCTCGGTGACCTCGGTGACCGTCTCCATCGGGATCTCGGTCTTGAGGACCATGTCCTCCATCCCGCGGTTCACCACGGACTTTTCGATGGCGGCCTTTACCGCGTTTTCATAGCCGGAATAGGTATGTGCCACATACCACTTTGCGTTATCAGCCATGTCCTGTACCTTAGAACAGACCGATGAGAGTATCCACCGCCAGCACGGCCACGGCATCAAAGATCCAGATCGCCGCGCCCACGATCAGGGAGCACAGCAGGACGGTGCCGGTGTTCTTGGCGGTAGTCTTGCCATCAGGCCAAACGACCTTTTTCAGTTCGCTTCTCATTTCGCGGAACCACTTGCCGCGATCCTTACTGACCTTCTTCTCTTCAGCCATGTCAATATCTCCTTCCGGTTACTTCGTCTCGGTATGGACGGTGTGCTTTCTGCAGAAGGGGCAATACTTGTTCAGCTCAAGCTTGTCAGGGGTATTCTTCTTGTTCTTCATCGTGTTGTAGTTTCTCTGCTTGCACTCGTTGCATCTCAAAGTGATCTTCACGCGCATTAACGGCACCTCCTTATTAGATTAGGCTTCCGTTCCGGAACGCCCTTTTGCCTCCCTGCCGGATGATCTCCGCCTGCGCCCCCGAAGCGAAAAAGCGCGCAAAAAGAAAGCACCCACTCACAGGTAATGCCCACTATACCACACTTTTCCCCGCCGGTCAACCGTTTTTTGCAGAAAAATCCCGTATTTTTCACGGTTTCGTCCCATTTTCTGTTGCTTCCCGCCGCCATTTTGTGTATGATAGAGTCAACGTGAAAAAACGCGGCGGCTGCCGCCGCAAAAAGTGAGGTACATCCCCATGAAGATCATGGCCATCGACTACGGCGACGCCCATACCGGCATCGCCATTTCCGACTACACCGAAACGCTGGCGGGCTACTCCGACACCATCCACTCCCGCCGACAGGAGGAGGTGCTCTCCGGCATACAGCGGCTCATCGCCGAGCACGGCGTACAGCTGCTGGTGCTGGGCTACCCCCGGAACATGGACGGCACCGAGGGGCCCCGGGCCGAGAAATGCGCCGCCTTCGGCGCGCTGCTGCGGCAGGCGACCAGGCTGGAGGTCATCCTCTGGGACGAGCGCCGCACCACCATCGACGCCCACAACATCCTGTTTCAGAACGGGCAGAACGCCAAAAAGCGGAAGAAGACCGTGGACGCGGTAGCCGCTGCGCTGATGCTGGAGGGCTATCTGACCCGCCGGCGGCTGGAGGGCGCGAAATGACGGACGTTATCGTTATCGGCGGCGGCGCCAGCGGCATGATCGCCGCGCTGACCGCCGCGGAAAACGGCCGCAGCGTCGTCCTGCTGGAACGGCAGAGCCGGGTGGGGCGCAAGCTGCTGGCCACCGGCAACGGCCGGTGCAACCTGACCAACTACCATGTATCTCCCGATCATTACCATGGGGAGGACAGCAGTTTCTGCGCTCACGCGCTGTGCGCCTTTGACACAGGCACAACGCTGCAATATTTTGCCTCACTGGGACTGCTGACGGTCAGCGAGGACAGCGGCCGGGTGTACCCCATGAGCAACATGGCCGGCAGTGTGCTGGACGTGCTGCGCTACGCGCTGGAGCGCCCCGGCATCCGGGTCTGCACCGGGCAGGCGGTCACCGCCGTAAAGCGAATAGCGGAGGGCTTCACCGTCAGGACCGAGACGGAGGTCTTCGCCGCGCGGAAGGTCATACTGGCCGCCGGCGGAGCCGCCGGCAGCAAGGTGGGCGGCGTCATGGACGGCTATCGCCTTGCCAAAATGCTGGGACACCACCGCACCGTGCTGTATCCCTCCCTGGTGCAGCTGAGGACCGATCCCACCTATCCCCGGGCGCTGAAGGGCGTCAAAGCCGAGTGCGGCATCGCCATCCTCCGGGGTGGCGAGCGTGTGGCGGAGAACCGCGGCGAGGTGCTGTTCACTGAATACGGTGTCAGCGGTCCGGCGATCTTCGACATCTCCCGGACGGTGTCCACCGGCGGCGAGGGGCTGGTCTGCGCGCTGGACTTCTTCCCTGACTGGGAGACGCGGGAGGTGCTGGACTGGCTGCGCCTGCGGCGGGAGACCATGGGCACCCACGAGGCCTCCACCCTGCTGGTAGGCTCCTGCCACACCCGGCTGGGGCAAATGCTCTGCAAGGCCGCCGGGTTCACCAGCCAGCGCGCCGCCGACCTCACCGACGGGGACCTGGAGCGCATCGCCCGGCAGACGAAGCGCTTTGCGCTCCCTATCACCGGCACCTGCGGCTTTGACCAGGCACAGGTCACGGCGGGCGGCCTGCGGACGGAGGAATTTGACCCGGAAACGCTGGAAAGCCGTGTCGTTCCGGGGCTGTACGCCTGCGGCGAGGTGCTGGACGTGGACGGCGACTGCGGCGGCTTCAACCTGCAATGGGCCTGGTCGTCCGGGCATCTGGCCGGGCTGCTGCTGTAATAAGTTGACAATAATTTTAATTATGGTAAACCTGTAAACTGTCCGCGGCAGCTTACAGGTTTACTTTTTCGTCTTAATAAAGTCTTAATCCTCCCCCTGCTTGTTTCTTAAGAGGCATTTCGGTACCATGGAGCCAGAAAGGAAAGAAAGGAAGTGCCCCTATGGAACCCACGCTGCGGACCATCAATGCCGTGATCTCGGCGCTGTTTTTTATCTGCTACACCTATCAATTTCTCTATATCCCGCTGGTGCTGCTGAAAAAGCGCCGGCCCCTTCCCAGCCCTGCCGCGCCCCACCGGTACGCGGTGCTCATCGCTGCGCGGAACGAGGAAAACGTCATTGCCGGGCTGCTGGACTCACTGGCCGCGCAGACCTACGATATGTCCCTGGTGATGGTGTTCGTGGCGGCAGACAACTGCACCGACAGCACCGCCGCCATCGCGCGGGAACATGGGGCGGTGGTGTATGAGCGCTTCAATCACGTGAACGTGGGTAAGGGCTACGCCCTGGATTTTCTGCTGCAGCACATCGGCGCAGACTACCCCAACGGCTTCGACGGCTACTTCGTGTTCGATGCGGACAACATCCTGGCGCCGGACTACCTCGAGCGCATGAATGAGAGCTTCTCCGCCGGAAACGAGATCGTCACCAGCTACCGCAACAGCAAGAATTTCGGCGACAATTGGATCAGCGCCGGGTATGCCCTGTGGTTCCTGCGGGAGAGCCGCTATCTGAACGGCGCGCGGAACCGGCTGGGCAGCAGCGCCGCCGTGGGCGGAACAGGCTTTCTGTTCTCGCAGCGGATACTGGACGAGAGCCATGGCTGGCGGTTCTATCTGCTGACGGAGGACATTGAGTTCTCCATCTACCACATCCTCCGGGGCGAAAAGATCGCCATCTGCGAGGACGCGGTGCTCTACGACGAGCAGCCCACCAGCTTCCGCCAGTCCGTCCGCCAGCGCCTGCGCTGGGCCAAGGGCTACATACAGGTGTTCCGCCGCTACGGTGCCGACCTGCTCAAGGGCACGGCCAAGGGGAGCTGGAGCTGCTTCGACATGTCCATGTCCATCCTGCCGGCGTTTATCCTGACGGCGCTGGGCCTGCTGGCCAACCTGACGCTGTCGGTGCTGGGCCTGCTGCAGGGCGACGGCGTGTGGTTCGCCATGCGTTCCCTGCTGGAGTGCATGGGCAGCATCCTGGCCACCCTGCTGGTGCTGGGCGGCATCACCGTGGCCAGCGAGTGGCGGCGCATCCACGCCCCGGCGTGGAAGAAGGTCGCCTTCACCTTCACGTTCCCCCTGTTCATGCTGACGTATCTGCCCATCTCGCTGGCGGCGCTGTTTATGAAGGTGGAGTGGAAGCCCATCCACCACAGTGTAAACCTGGCGTCGCTCCCCTCCACCGCTGTGAAGAATTGACCTTGTACAAAGGCGGGAATAGGGGTATGATAGAGATATACCACACCCACAGGAGGTCCCTCTATGTACACGATTTTGGTCGTTGATGATGAAAAGGATATCGTCTCCGCGCTGGAGATCTATCTCAAGGCCGAGGGCTACCGGGTGCTGTCCGCCTGCAACGGGAAAGAGGCCCTGGCCGCGGCGGCGCGGGAGGACGTGCACCTCATTCTGATGGATATCATGATGCCCGTGATGGACGGACTGTCCGCCATGGCCCAGCTGCGGCAGACCAGCAACGTACCCGTGATCCTGCTGACCGCCAAGGGCGAGGACACCGACAAGGTACTGGGGCTGAACGTGGGCGCGGACGACTATATCACCAAGCCCTTCAACCCGGTGGAGCTGCTGGCCCGGGTACGCTCACAGCTGCGGCGGTATTTGCAGCTGGGCGGCGGGCAGGTGCAGGCCAGCACGCTCATCATCGGCGGCATCTGCCTGGACGACAACGCCAAAACCGTCACCGTGGACGGTGATCCGGTGGCGCTGACTCCCAAGGAGTATGACATCCTGCGGTTCCTCATGCGGAACGCGGGGACGGTGTTCTCTCCCAATGAGATCTACCGCCGGGTGTGGGAGGACGTGCCGCTGAACGCCGCCGGGGCCATCGCCGTGCACATCCGCCACCTGCGGGAAAAGTTAGAGATCAACCCCTCAGAGCCCCGGTACATCAAGGTGGTCTGGGGCAAGGGCTATAAGATGGAGGGCGGCATCTCATGAAGGGATTTTTAGACAAGACGTGGGCGAAGGCCGCCGCCTTTGTGCTGACGCTGGTGTTCGGCGTCCTGACCGTTCTGGGCGGTGTGGGTGTGGGTATCCTTATCAGCTACGACGTGTTTCTGGACGGCGGCGACTTCCTGCGCCAGACGATGTACGAGGGAAACTGCGTCAGATCCATCGACACCGCCGACAGCTTCCTGCGCGGCACGCTGGCCAATGCGGGCGTGCTGGTCAGTGACGGCACCTATGACTACAGTACCGTTGAAAATGGAGATGTCACCGAGGAGGAGCGGGCTCAGGTGATCAGCGACCTGCCCCGCGTTTTTGCGGAGGAGTTCTCCCGCGATGCCGCCGACTGTCACCTGACCGTCACCGTCAGAGGAAATGGGGAGGTCGTCGGTACCTTTGAAAATTTTGAGCTGACAGACGGTGACAAGCCGCTGTACGCCACGCAGGAGACGTTCACCTACGCGCTGAACACCGGCAATACGGCCATGGTCACCATTGCCGCCGATCTGCTGCGCACCGAGGAGGCGCCCTCTTATTCCTATCTGCTGGACATGTGGCTGGTGGAGCACACCACGCTGACGGTGTTCCTGACGGTGCTGTTCGCGGCGCTGGCACTGTTCTTCTTCTGCTTCCTCATGGCCTCTGCCGGCCATTGGGTGGGGCATGAGGGCATCCATCTGACGTGGCTGGATAAGATCCCGGCGGACGTGTGGCTGATCGTACTGCTGTGTACGTTTTTCATTGGCTGGGAAGCGTTCTATTACGGGTGGGGACGCGTTTTCTTCTGCGCGGCGCTGGTGCCGCTGGTGCTGCTGTTCCTGTGCGCCTTTGCCGCCCAGTGCAAGGCGGGCACCGTCCTGCGGAGCGCGCTGATCGCGCGGATAGCCCGGTTCCTCTGGCGCATTGTCCGTTCGCTGTTTCTGGGGCTGTGGCGCATCGCCAAAAGCCTGCCGCTGATCTGGAAGACAGCTTTGGCGGGGCTGATACTGGTGTTTATTGAATCCGTCCTCTTCATGCAGGACTACTACGGCACCCTCGCCGCGCCGTTTCTGGCACTGAAGCTCGCAGAACTGCTGGCGGTGCTGTATGTAGCCGTCAATCTGCGGACGCTACAGAAGGGCGGCGAAAAGCTGGCGAACGGCGACTTCTCCTCGCCCATCGACACGAAGTACCTCATCGGTGACTTCAAGCGCTACGGCCAGGAGCTCAACGACGTGCAGTCCGGCCTGGAGCAGGCGGTGCAGGAGCAGATGAAGGCCGAGCACCTGAAGACAGAGCTCATCTCCAACGTGTCCCACGACATCAAGACGCCCCTGACCTCCATCGTCAACTATGTGGACCTGCTGAAAAAGGAGGACATCCCCTCCCCGGAGGCCCGGGAGTACATCGCCGTGCTGGACCGGCAGAGCCATCGGCTGAAAAAGCTGACAGAGGATCTGGTGGAGGCGTCCAAAGCCTCCTCCGGCGTGCTGAATGTGGACCTACAGCCCACGGACGTGAACGTGCTGTTTTCACAGATCGAGGGCGAGTATCAGGAACGGTTGGCCGCCTGCCAGTTGACGCTGGTAACGCAGCCTCCCGCACCGGGTACCGTCATCCGCGCCGACAGTCGTTTGCTGAGCCGCGTCATGGACAATCTGGTGTCCAACATCTGCAAGTACGCCCTGCCCAGCACACGGGTCTACGTGGTTTCCACGCTGTCCCGGAAGGCCGTTACCATCAGCTTCAAGAACGTCTCGCGGGACGAGCTGAATATCTCCCCCGACGAGCTGATGGAGCGTTTTGTACGCGGCGACGCCTCGCGGCACACGGAGGGCAGCGGGCTGGGGCTGTCCATCGCACGGAGCCTGGTGCAGCTGCAGGGCGGCCGCTTCGACCTGGCCATCGACGCCGACCTTTTCCGCGCGGATATCACCTTCCCGCTGTCGGAGAGCGCAGCAAGCTAAGCGTTTTATACAGATCTGAATAAGGTCGTCATCGGCAGGCAAGCGCCCGCCAATGACGACCTTATTTATGTAAACCAAAAACTTTCTCTTCCCTTCCACCCGCAGCTGTGGTATACTGAAAAAGTATCGGGGTGTTGCGCAGTTGGTAGCGCGCCTGGTTTGGGAGTGCCGTGGCGGTATCCGGGACAGGGCAAGGTGAAACGCCGCAAAGCCTTGCGACACCTGCGTTTGCGGGATTTTCTTCGATTGCTGAAAGCGGTATAAAAGCGGGTTTGACCACATGAATGACCACAGACAGAAAAATCTTTGATTTTCTTCCCCGCCGTGGTATAATGGCAGAAATTGAATATCCGGGTATAGCGAAGTTGGTATCGCGCCTGGTTTGGGACCAGGAGACCGTGCGTTCGAGCCGCACTACTCGGACCAAAATCCCTCTGAAATCGTTGATTTCAGAGGGATTTTTCTTATCCTTTGTCTATTGCGGCGCAAAGGGTGAGTTGCTATTATATATTATAAAAGTGAAATTTACACATTGCCTTTTTATTGCGCCAATTTAACACCTTAAATGCACACTTCCTCAGCGTTAATGTAAGCACTGCTTGCTAATCATTTTCCCACAAAATTGGTGCTGCATATAATGGAAAAGTTCTACCTGCCGTATATACGGCGATGGCCCTAACATCTGTCAGGCATTTTACTTCTATACATTGCCATACTCCATTGACTGAGGTAATTGATCTCCTATAATGATCTTTATATTGAGAAATAGGAAACGATATTTTATTCATAAGTGTACAGAACTCTTCTTGGGACAAATAAATTTCCGTTATAACCTCGTAATCTATCGGTTTATAGCCAGCTTTCATCTGCTGCTTAGCCTCTGCAATTAATGAAGCGAACGACATGTTTATTTCCACGCGTGAGAAAAAAGCTTTTTTCATTACAAGCCTCCGTTTATTGACTTTTCTGCAAAAAGTAATATAATTATCATGAGTTTTTGTATCCAGTTTAGGGAGAGCTGAATTATGGAAAAGGCATTGAACTACATTGACATATTTGCTGGATGTGGCGGACTATCAACAGGTCTGTTCAATGCAGGTTGGCATGGATTATTTGCAGTTGAAAAAAATGCGGATGCCTTTTCAACTTTGAAATTTAATCTTATCGACACTGTTCCTCATTTTGTTTGGCCTGAATGGCTCTCCACGGAAGCACATGATATAAATGAGTTAATAAGCAAAAACGAAGATAACTTGAAGGCGCTGCGCGGCCATGTCACATTAGTTGCTGGAGGTCCTCCGTGTCAGGGCTTTTCCATGGCCGGAAAGAGAAATGCGAACGATCAACGAAATAAGCTGGTAGAATCTTATATTCAATTTATTAAACTTGTTGCACCCCAGGTAATTATATTCGAAAATGTTCATGGTTTTACTGTGAATTTCAAAGACAAGAAAGGCGCTAAACAGTATTCCACGTATGTAGAACAAGCACTGACTGAAGAAGGATACCAAGTTGCGCATAGTATTATTGACATGTCACACTTTGGTATTCCACAAAATCGCAAACGTTTCATTCTGGTTGCAATGAAAGGACACGATCCAAAACGTGTTTTTGCGGTTCTTGCAGAAAACAGAGCGGCGTTCTGCAAAGAAAAAGGAATCATGTGTACAACCAGTGTTCGTGATGCAATAAGTGACCTCGAAAAATCATGTGGAGCCGTTCCATCCCCAGATACCAAGGGATTCAATGCCGGAATATATGGTGCCATTCAATCAGGTTATCAAAAACTTATGCGGCAAAAACTCTCCACTGATACCAGAGTAGTAAATAGCCATAGATTTGTAAATCACCGCGCAGATACAGTTAAGTTGCACGAAGATTTATTGCGCACAGCACCAAGAGGAAAGCGCATCACTCCAACTGACGGAATTGTAGATAATCTAAATAGGCGCGGAGTCACCGTGTTGGATCCAAATTCACAGTCACCAACTATTACATCTATTCCAGACGAACTGGTACACTATTGTGAGCCTCGCATTCTTACTGTGCGCGAACATGCGCGTATCCAGAGCTTCCCGGATTGGTATGAGTTCAAGGGAAAATACACATCCGGAGGAAAGCGCAGGAAGAACGAAGTTCCTCGTTATACTCAGGTAGGAAATGCTGTTCCCCCGCTTTTTGCGGAACAAATTGGACGCGCAATTAAGGAGGTGCTTAAAGAGGATGGACAGTATGAATAATCTTTCATTCAGAATTAGCACTGGACTTAAAAATATCATTGGCCGTGATTTGATAAGTGATAAATTTATTGCTGTTTTTGAGTTAGTAAAAAATTCGTATGATGCCGGCGCTCATTCCGTTGTGATCACATTCCAAGATTTAAACGGTACTAATCCTCAGATCATCATTTCCGACGATGGCTGCGGAATGAGTTATGACGATATACTCGGCAAATGGCTTTTTGTTGCTTATTCTGCTAAAAAGGGAAAAAACAATGTTAGTTTTCGCAATAGCATTAAGCGCAATCTTGCTGGAGCAAAAGGTGTTGGACGATTTTCTTGTGATCGTTTAGGCTCAAAATTGACGCTAACAACGAAAACTGATAGCGATTTTAAGGCGAATGTAATTCACATTGATTGGGACAAGTTTGAGGTTGACGATTCCCAAGAGTTTATGAGTATCCCTGTCCAATATCACAAGCTTTCGTCTCTGCCAGATAATGCGCCTAAAGGGACTATACTTACTATTTCAGGTTTGCGTGAAGAATGGGATCGGGCTTCGGTGTTAAAGCTCAAAAAATCGCTGATGAAGCTCATCAATCCTGATATTGATGATAAAAACGATCCATTTTCCATTACATTCAATGTTCCCGAAATGCTTCTGGATGACGAAAAGATCCGCTCTGCAAAGAAAAAAAGAGATGGGTGGGAGCGAGAAATCGTTAATGGTGTCGTTGTTAACGATGTTTTTGAAAAAATGAATCTGAAAACAACCAACATAAAGGTTGGTATTTCAGCAGACGGAAAAAAGATAACGACTGAGTTGTATGACAGAGGAGAATTTATATTTAAGTTTTCCGAAAAAAACACTCATTACCCGCTATTGCACGATATTACCATATCTCTGTTTTATCTAAACAAAAGTGCAAAAGCTGGATTCACACGTTTGATGGGCGGTGTACAGCCTGTGAACTATGGATCTGTCTTTATATACAAAAATGGTTTTAGAATCAATCCTTATGGTGAACCGGGAGAAGATTTCTTTAACATTGATAAGCGAAAAGCGCAGGGCTATAACCGAAATCTTGGTACGCGTGAAATAATGGGGCGTATTTCTATTCATGGTGATAACGATGGGTTTGTTGAAACAAGTAGTCGCGCACATGGTTTTGTTAACACTCCTGCTGTAGAGTCTTTAGGGACATTCTTTCTCCAGAAAGTTTTGAAAGTAATTGAACGGTATGTTGTTAACATTATCAATTGGGGTGAACCTCTAAAATCAGATCCTAATGGAAAGACTATCATGCCCTTAGAAACACCCGAAGCAATTATTGCCGAATTTGCCGATTTAAGCCGTCGGAGTGACATTATTGAGATCGATTATAATCCAGCCTTGTTGACAAGGAAAGACGAATCTGGTGACGATCAGAGCCTTAGTGTATCTATTGAAAAACTTGAAAGAGCAGCCCAAAAGGCACAAAGCCCAGCACTTGCTGAGCTGGCAAAAACTGTTCGAGACAAAACTTCGCAGATTATGTCTCACAATGTTTCTTTGGAAAAGCAAAATGCTGCTCAGGAAAACGCACTTCGTGAGGAGCGGGTTGCCAGAGAAGCGCGTGAAAAGCAAGTCTATTTTTTGCAAGGACTAACAGAGAATTCTGCTAAGAATCTGATTGGGGGAATGCATTCAATCTATACAAATACGGAAGTTGTGAGAGGTAACATTCAGGGTATAAGGATAATAATCGAATCTGCGAACTTTGAGGGCAAATCTTCGGTTCTAAGTTACTTGGCTGAAATAGCAAAAGCGAATGCCAAAGCTAATAAAATGGCTGAACTTGCAATAAAAGGGAATCAGCATCTTAAACAAACCGAACCCAGTAGTTTGTCGGAGTTTGTCCAACAATACATTGACATTGGAATAGCTCTTAAGGGCCTTCGCTATACGGTTTCTGCGACAGATTCAGACTTCATCTGCACATTTGATCCAACTTCCATCGGTATAATTATTGATAATGTTGTTAGTAATTCGCTGAAGGCAAAGGCGAGCTCACTTTGTATCTCTTTCCGAGAAGATTTGCACCATGTCTTTGTGGCATTTTGTGATGATGGCGTTGGTATTGATCCTGCGGTATCCGAAGAACTTATCTTTGAACTTGGCTTGTCAATGAATGCTACTAAAAAAGGCTTTGGAATTGGTTTAAACGAAATTAAAGAGCTCGCCGAAGATATGGGAGGTACAGCCAAGGTCATAAAGAGCTACACAAATGGATTTGGTCTGGAGGTGAGCATAGCGAAATGAATTACATTTTCAATGTGTTGTGGTTTGAAGATAACGCTGGATGGTATAGACTGCAGAAGCCCACATTGGAATCAACTGTATCTGAGCATTGTTTGCGGTGCAATATCACGCCAAAGAGGAGTTCGGCCTTTGATATTGAAGAACTAAAGGCCACTAACTACGACTTAATTCTAATGGACTATGATTTGGCCTCCAAAATAACTGGTGCTCATGTAATTAGTGCTATTCGAGATGCGAATATTTTGACTGATATTTTATTCTATTCATCCCAGTACGATGCTATGATTTCCGCCGTTGCCTCAATATCTCCGCCCTTGGATGGCATTTATTATTCGAGCCGTAAAATCGAGGAATTCCACCAAAAGCTGTCAAGAGTTATCTCGAAGATTGTACAGCGATCGGAAGACTTAATTAATCTCAGAGGATTCGTTTTGGATAATACATGTGATTTTGAGCTGCGAATTCGGGAAGTACTTACAATTTGTTGGAGCAAATTCACACCTGAGCAAAAAGAACTTCTCAACAAGAAAATGGTGGAACAATTAGATGGAAAATGCGGGCGCGTAAAAGCACAGGTTGGAAAAGCTAAAAAGCAGGCATGCATTTATTCGTATGCAAATAATGATGACTATATGTTAAGTATTGCGGATAGATTGGACATCTTGGAAGTTATCCTCCCAATATTGATTTCCGAATATAACATGCCCTCTACAGATGAACTCATTCATTTCAAGGATTATTATATAAACAAGGTTAATATGTACAGGAATCGGTTAGGGCATGTAAAACTGGGAGAGCAAGTGCTGCATATTCAAGGAAAAGATGTTCCAATTGATCAAGCGTTGCATCGGATGCTTCGCAAAAATATCAGTGAGGTTGAAAGGACATTGCTCTCAATCGAAAAATATGTAGTGTCTCAAATGTAGTAATAGAGCAGACGGATACATTTTCAATGCATGCTTCACTGACACGGGTACCAATTACTCGGTACCCATGCCGGTGATTCTCTTTATTTGCTCATATTCTTGGACTTCTTAGTTTTTTCTCCCCGCCTTTCTTCTTACCCTTCTCTGGCTCCTGCGGCGGCAGAGATCCCTCCGCTTTCCGCCGTTTCAACTCCGCGATCTCCGCTTTCATCTCCGCGATCAGCACCCTGAGCTTCTCCTCGCACTCCTCGCGGGTGTGAGCGTAGACATTGCGGGCGTGCTTTTTACCATCGGGCCACTTGGGAGAGTAGCGGCCTTCGAAGAGATGGTCGTTGATCTCACTGACGCAGCCGGTGCCGGATCTGCGCTTGCGGCCCACATAGGGCTTGAAGTCGGTCATTCTCGGCTTTTCCGCCTGGGCCGGGACAGTTTCCTGCCCCAGCTCTGAAAGTCCCTCCTGCGGCGCCGCCTTGCCGATGCCGCGGTCAATGTTTGCAGCGGCCGTGAGCCGCATATCGTCGGTGATGTGAGTATAGATGTCCAGCGTGGTGGCCGCCGACACATGACCCAGCATGGTGGAAAGCGTTTTTACATCCATACCGTTCTCCAGCGCCAGCGTTGCGAATGTGTGGCGCAGGTCATGAAATCTAACATGCTTGCACCCAGCGTGTTCCAAGACGAGCTGCAATCTGCGCCGCACCACGCCGGGTGTGATGGGGCAGTCCTCCTTCACCGGGGACGGGAACATCCAGCGGGAGTCCACTGTTTTCTTATACTCCCGCAGCACTGCCACCACCGCAGGCGGCAGAACGATCTTGCGGACAGAGTTCTTTGTTTTTGGCGTGCTGATTTGAAGTTGGCCCCGCACATCGTAGACCTGCTTGTTCACATTCAGCACACCGGTTTTGAAGTTCAGGTCGTCCCATTGCAGCGCCATCAGCTCACCTCGGCGCAGGCCGGTGGCTAAGTCCAGAAGGAAGACTTCGTAGTAGCCCTCGAACTTCGCCTGAATGAGGAACCTTTGAAGTTCCTCCCGCGTCAGCACCTGCATCTCCCGTGCCTTTTTCGGCGGCAGCTTGCAGCCGATGGCCGGGTTCACACGGATCAGCCCATCCTGCACCGCCTTTTCCAATGCGGAGCGGCAAGTGGCGTGGCACATACGAACCATCCGGTCGGACAGTCCTTCGCCGTACTTGTCAGTGAACCGCTTCCGGCCGCTTTTCTTGAGCCGACCGTAGAACTGCTGCAGGTCGTTCTGTGTCAGCTTATTCAGCGGGATGTCCCCAATCTCCGGAATGATATGCAGGCGGATGCGGCTCTCATAGGTCTCCTGTGTGGTGGGGCGGATCTTAGGCTTGGAGTGATTCTCGTACCAGTATGTCAGCCAGTCCCCGAAGGGCATCTCAGGCCGCACCTTCTCCGGCTTCAGTCCGCCGCAATCCTCCTTGAGCTTTTGGAGCTTCTCGACGCATTCCTTCTTCGTTTTAGCGAGAACATTTTTCGTCTTGGGATAGCCATTGTCGTCATAGCCGATGACGATGCGCCCCTCCCAACGGCCATCCTTGCGTTGCCTTACGGTTCCATCCCCGGCTTTTCGCTTTCTTGCCACGGTTTCAACTCCTTTCCGAAGATATCTTCCATGAAGCCGCCTACGATGCCAGAGGCTGTCTTCTGCATATCCGATGTAACATGGGTGTAGGTGTCCAGCGTGAACGACGCATTGGTGTGACCCAGGATGCTGGACAGCGTCTTGGCATCCACTCCGCTGGTAAGGGCGTGGGTGGCGAAGGTGTGACGCAGATCATGGAAGCGGATGCTGGGCAGCCCCGCCCGCTGAAGGAGCGTTTTCATGTGGCGATAGGCCGCGTTGGGATCGACTGGATTTTCCGGCTTCACCGGATCAGGGAATATCCATTGGCTGATGGCATCCGCTTTTCGCCGCTGTAGGATTTCAGTCACGCTGTGCGGCAGGATGATGGTGCGCATGCCCTGATTGGTCTTCGTCTCGCCGACGGTGTATTCGCCCTTCCGCTGGCTGTGGAGGGTTCGGCATACCTTCAGCGTACCGGTATTCCCATCGAAGTCGCTCCACTGCAGACCGCAGATCTCGCCGCGGCGCAGGCCGGTCATCAGTTCCGTCTGGAAGAAGTCACGCCACACCTCGTCCTGCTCCACCACCGCAAGGAAGGTGTCCAGCTCCGCACGGGTGAGGATGCGCTTTGGTTTATAGTTGGGCTTGGGAGCCGTTGTCCCCTCAGTGGGGTTCCTGGGAATGACATGCGCCTGCACCGCATCTTTCAGTGCAGCGTGGAGCGTGGAGTGGATGTGGCGGACCATGGAGTCCGAGAGCTGATGATCCATCTCGGGATGCTCGTGGATACGCCCCTCCGTTTTCAGGCGGCGGTACATCCGCTGGATGTCCTGCTGAGAGAGAAGGGAGATTTGCTTGTCGCCCAGTTGCGGCTTGATGTAGTATTCGATGTAGCGGCGGTAGCCCTCGAGGGTGCCGGGGCGTATCGTGCCCTCCTTGTACTCCGCGAGCCAGCGGTCCAGCCACTCGCCCAAGGTCATGCGGCTGTCCTCGGTCAGTTCCACATCACGGTAGCACTCGATGTTCTGGTGGAGCTTGTCCAGCAGAGCCTTTTGCGTCTTGGCATACACATGACGGAACAGCGGCTCACCGTTTTCTTTGTGGCCGATAACGATGCGGCCCTCCCAGCGTCCGTCGTCACGCCTTCGTACCATGCCGTCGCCGGCCGGTCTTCGTTTTGCCATGTATTTCACTTCCTTTGACTGAGATTTCTTTTTGCAACACAAACAACTACCACACTTTTCGTGAAATAGCTATCAGAACTTTGAAATGGTTTGCCATTACATCCGCATAGAAAACCCGTGGTACTGCTCGTACTCTTCCTCTTCGCCATCTACGGCGTATTCCACCGTGCGGTCGATCTTGCCGCCGCGTTCCAGAATGCGCTGGATCTCCTGCTTACTGTGATGCAGCGTTTCCAGATGGAACCGATCATTATCGCCTGTGTTCAGCGCATCCAAAATGGAGATCAAACCGCAGACAGCATCGTCCACCGTAGGCAGGAGTTCACCGTACTCGGTGGCATCGATGCGGCTTTCCAGATACTCACAGCCGCCCATATCGAAGTAGGCTTCCATGCTGCTGCGCAGAAGCGTCTGGTCGAAGAGCTTATTGTCTCTGCATCGGACATTCTCCGGTGTGGTGTAGGTGATGTATTTTTGATTCGGCTCCCATCGCACCTTGTAGCCGTACTCCGCCATGAATGCGATGAACTCCTCACGGGTAGCACAGTTCTCCATAGCTTCCTTAATGGTACGGCACAGCCGTTTCTTCCAAGCAGGAATACGGAACGGATCTGCCTTGCTCTCGGTGAAGGACAAGCCATACTCCCGGCAGAGCTGGTTGCTGTATTCCTTGGCCTGCTGCATCTCCCGGGCGCTCTGATGAAACTTCTGGCCGTTTTTAAAGTTTACCGAGTTCATGATGATGTGATTGTGGATGTGCGCCGTATTCATATGCGTGACCACCACGCACTGGTAGCCCTTGAAGTATTCCGCAAACTTCAACCCGATTTCATGCGCTGTATCAAAGTCCAGCGGATCGTCCGGAGCGAAGGCTTGGACGATGTGGTAGTAGCTGCGGCCATCTGTTTTGCGGAACTGTTTCTTTACAGCTTCAAATTCATCCTGAGCTGTTTGGGCCACACAGTTGACGCCGGAGATGAGACGCTCCACCGTTTTCTCACGGTTGGTAACATAGTCCAGGATACCGCTCAGACTGCGTGAGACAGCAATGAATTTAATGTTTGCCATGCGTTCCGGTACACCTCCGTAAAGGGTTCATAGTTCACCTGCGTGATACGCCTCTGCCGAGCCATGACCGTGAGCTGGTTCAGGTTATTTCCCTGATAGCGCAGCTCCCGCAGGAGCTCATCCATACCTTCAATGACCGTGACCTCACGATCCATAGCCGCCCGGCGCACAAACTCGCTCTCGGTCATATGAGCTGCATCCGCCTTGCGGCGGATGCAGTCCTTTTCCCACCCGGCAACGCGGGCGCGGATAAATTGATTCTTAGCCATGGCGCTCGTCACCCTGGCGTGCCGGCATAGTCATCGTCTCAATCTGCTTAACCAGCGTCTCATCCCGCGCATGCATATAATAGAACTCCAGCATCTTCTCGACCGCAAAGCACTGCTGCCACTCCGCACAGCCAGGCAGTACGGCTTTGCCCTTGCCGGTGAAAAAGTGATTCAACTCTTCACAGGAGACATCCACGCCGAGTTGATAGAGCATGGCTTCCCGTACATCGCTGAGCATCTCTTCCTTATCGTACTTGTCCATCATAATTTCATAGGGATTATAGGTGTTCTTCGTCATAATCTTTATCTCCTTTAAATTCATTTTTCTTTGTGTTGATAGGGGTGTGGGCTTAGCCCGCCTGCCGAAGGGGTCGGAACGGGGCAATCGCCCCGTTCCGTACCACGAAGGCGAAACTTGTCATTCTCGAAGCGAGAATTTTCGGCGCTGACGCGCACTTCAGCCGCTCTGCGGCGCTTTGCGGAAAAGGCAGTCATCCCGCTTGGTCAAGCATCCATGGCGCATCACCTCCTTCCGTGCAGAACACGCTGCGGTAGGTACTGACATCCGGCACCATGCCACGCTCCAGCATAATCTCATGTTGCAGTAAGCGCACGCACAGTTCCGCATAAACACTCCGCATCTCGTCCCGGCCCTGGCAGGCAACGGCTCTTTGCTCATCGGTCAGATTACCGTAGGGTTCATCGCAGAGGAACAGGCGAAGCTCTTCTTCGTCGATGGGGTGGGCATGATCCTTGTTCCACGCCCACCGGATGTAGCGCACCGTGTCATATGTGCGCCGGAGGACCATCATCGGGTCATGGTCTACGATAAAGTTTGCAAGCTGCTGCATCATGCGCTTTCCTCCTTTTTGTTCTGCCGATTCAACTCGGCCAGCTTCTTTTCTGCCTTTGCCCGCTCTATGTCACGCTCCGCCCGCAGGAACTGCCGCTGATAGTTCAGCTCCAGTGCTTCCTGAATGGGGCGGATGGTGTAGATGAGACTTCCGTTACGCATGCGGCCGTCCTTTGTGGTGATGGTACTGGGCTCGGTGTGAATAAGCCCCTTCTCCTCCAGACCGGCCACATACTTCCGCACGGTGTTTTCGCTCAGCTGCACCGCCTTTCCGATGGTGCGGTAGCTTGGATGGCACTGGTAGGTTCTGCGATCCTCGCAGCGCAGAAGGTAATTGTAGACGGCAATCTCATGCGAGCTGAGACCGAGGTTGAACACCTCGTTTGGCACGAGGTAGTAATACTTGTTCGGATCTCGCTTAGGCCAACGCCGGAACATCAGGCATCACCTCCTGTCTGCGCATCTACCCACCGGCGGAACTCTTCTTTGGGTACCACGATGCGGCTGCCTATCCGCAGCGCGGGGAAGCCCGTCTCGTGCATGAGCTCATAGGCGCTGGAGATGGACACGCCCAGCACCTGCGCCACCGTGTTCGCATTGAGGAACAGCGGCAGCTGATCGTAGTTGGTGAATGTGGATTCTTGCATTGGATTCCTCCTTTATAAATTTTTGTTGAGAGCTGCAAGTAAAAAGCTCCCACTGAAAAAGTGGGAGCAGTATCCATATTGCAAATTTAGAACCTCATGATAGAATAGAAGCATCAGGAGGTGAGCCGATGCCGTTGGTAAAATACAGGATCTACGAGCTGTCCGCCAGAGCCGTGATCAGCTACGGAAGGCAGCAGGAGTGTGCATACGCCTTCCAGCTCAGCGCCGCCGAGACAGAGAAATGCAAATCACTTTCCGCGCCCTATGAGCAGGACGATAACGCACTGTTCTATCAGACCATGTGCGTACTGCACGGCGATGCTTTCATCAGAGCACCTGAAGGGCAGCTGGTGACCGACCTTTCGGATGTCATTTTCTATATGGACTTCTCCGGCATCTTCGACCGGAGCGGCGTCAGAAAGAAACACCTGATCCGGCAGGAGAAGGCCAAGGCCCTGTTCCGCCCCGAGGGCGTGAGCCTGGATTTTGGCCCCGGCCCGCATCGCTATCTTGCCTTTGAGCGTTCGGGCAGCATGAGCCGGCAGGCGCGGCTATCCTTCATTCGGGAGGATTTTTACGACGCCGTGCGCCGCCGCATCATGATGGATATGACCATCGGTGACTGCCAGCTCAGCAAGCTCTACGCCTACAACGGACTGATGCTGTCCAGCGGTATCCGCATCGACGGTATCGGCATCGACCAACCTCACCGGGTGGTGGTCATCGACAATCCTACGCGCACAGAGCGGAATGTCAGCGTCATCACCGTAGAGGACGACGGAACGCAGAGCAGTACCCGCAAATACCACCGGGTGGAGAAAAAAGAGGATATCGAAATCACCTGCTTCGACGGCGAGGGGTTGATCTCCAAACAATACGCCCGCCTTGTTGACGAGAAGCTGTGCGGGAAGAAAGTCCACACCTCATTCCAGATCCGTATGCCATATGTGAAGGGCATGCTGCACGAGGTGGACTTCAAGGACTTCCTGACCCTCTGCGGGACGGACACCATCACCGATCTGTGGGGCGTGGAGCATTCCGTCCGGGATGTGGATGTCATCCTCACCAAGAGTATGTTCAAGGGATACGGCTGGCTCACTGCCAGCGGCATGAGCTGGAATGATTATTGGAATGTGTTCCGCATGTACCGCCATGCGCTGTACATCACCAATGTGAGCAAGGAGAAACCGGAACAGACCACCGAGCTGAACTATCAGTTTCTGACCACCGTTTCCATTCAGGGTGACGAGTTCCGCCCCGCCGATCTGCCGGACGGCTGGGATCACAGCCCGGAGACAGACGAGCGAAATTGGCTCACCAAGCAGACGGAACTGGCGTATTACAATTTCTGCGCCGATGAATCGTTTCGGCAGAATTACTTTCTGGGGAAGTTTGAGCGGGTCAACTGGTGGGAACGACACCAAGGCAAGGACCAGATCCTTGCCGCCGTGCTGAAAAAGAATCCGAGCTTCATCAACGAACCGATCTACACCAAGCGGTTGGAGGACGAAGCGGACAAGATCGTGGAGCGGTACGCTGTCGGCCGCCTGATCGTAGCGGGAGACAACCGTTATCTTTCCGGTGATCTTCTGGACTTTCTGGCATTTCTGCTCCCGGCTGTTCCGCCGCGCAAACGCAGGCAACGGATGTTTTACAGCACCGTCATGACCGACCACTTCCCGGAGAGTTCCTTCTATGCACCCCAGGCGGCCTATGCCCATGACGACGCCTGCACGCTGCTACGCAATCCGCACATTGCCCGCAACGAGGAGTTACAGCTTTCCTTCTACGACGCGAAGGAAGAGAGAAAGCAGATGCGGCATTACTATTTCGGGCACCTGACGGATGTGGTGATGGTGGATTCCAATATGCTGGCTGCGGAGCGGCTGGGCGGCGCTGACTACGACGGCGATATGATCAAGACCATATCTGATCCGATTCTGAATGCCTGCGTCCGCCGCAACTACACCCTCTACCGCTACGAGAAACACAAATCCCTTACCAACATTGAGAACATTCCGCTGCTGATGATCCCCACGGCCCAGCCACAGATCCGCAGCGCCGACGACTGGGAGGCACGCTTTGAAACGGTTCGCAGCACCTTTTCCTCCCGCGTCGGTCAGATCTGTAATGCCGCGCTTGACCGCAGCATTATCGCCTACAACGAAAACTCCGACGCCGCGGAGCGGGAGCGTTGCAGGGAGGAGACGGAAACATTAGCCATCCTTACCGGGCTGGAGATCGACTCGGCTAAGAGCGGTATCCGCCCCGATCTGGATGAGTACCTGACCCACAAGACCGTCAAGCGCAGCGACTTTCTCAAATATAAAACGCTGGTAGAAGAAATGGAGACCCGGCGTGCCTGGTACGAGCCAACCCACGCGACCAAGGTAAAGGCGTTTTTCAAGAAGGTGGATTGGGACGAGGTGGACTCCAACGTGGAGCGCCTGCCGTATCTGGCACAGCAGTTGAAAAAGAACACGCCGCGCATCAAGGCAAAGCCCGCCAAGGACGAAGAATTGTTTTCCTTTGCTGCCCAGCAGCCGGACTGGAGGGAGCAGCTGGACTCCGATAAGCTGGCGGCGGTAGATACGCTGCTGCGGGATCACGATGCCTGCCTTTCCCGCATCCGGGCCTGCCGCGTTCCGTTGAAGGAGAAAAAGCGGAAGAGCGATGTGGAGCGCATCCTGTATGCCAGAGGGCAGGAGGACGCATACGATCCTGACGAGCTGTACGCCCTGTTCGGCAGTCTGCCGCCGGAAAAGGTGTCCGCTCTGCTGTGCGCTATGCGGGAGCAGGCATGGCACCTCATGGACGAGGATGCACGGGAGCGCTTCCTGCGGGAATGGCTACCGGAGTTTGACGATATATACGATTTGCTGACCGATTTCCGCTTCGGCGGCTACCGCATCCTCGGAGACATTGTCTGTGATATGGAGGACGAGAACACCGGTAGGGAGAAAAAGCAGCTGTTCCGCGAAAGCGACTCAAAAGCCTTCACTGCCATGATGAGCGCCTTTGCGGACAAGTCCGCCTCCCGGAGCTATCGTGATGCCGTGACGGCCAAGTGCCGGGAGCTTCTGACCGCCATTGTAAGACCGACTCTGGCTGTGCGCTATGTGGTCGCTCTCGGCAGACGTGAACTGCTGTGGGATCTACTGCCGGAATACATTGAGAAAAATGTTCTGGAGGTGCTGGATGATTAACGAATGGGAGGAATTCTGCGCGTATACCGGAACGGTTTCCTATACCGCCAGCAAGAAGAGCGACACGACCTGGCTGGGCCGCTTCACATTTTCCACGATCCTGGAGTTTGAAGGGATGGCTCGGATTTTGACCATCCTGGCCCGCGGGTATCTGTTCCACGGTAAAGACGGAGCGGTCATTTCAGGTGATCCGCATAGTCGGAGCGACCACGCCCGCCGTGCACTCTGCGCCTGGTGCAGTGTACCAGAGGACGGCAAGCGTATGCCGGAAAAGGAATGGCAATTCCAAACGGACTTTTCGGAGCTGCACACGGAGTTCCCGGAGCTGGTGGAGGCGGACGGGACCGGCTGGCTCCTCCGTCATGTCCTCTGCGTCGCGGACTTTATGCTGACGCATCCGGAAAAGGTACGCAGCACCTCGCTCAAGTATGCGGAGGTTATTCAGTCCAAGTTTGCCGCCGCATGGCGAAGCAAGGTGCTGCAGTATCAGATCCCGATTTTTGCGCCCCAAACCAAGGGTGCCTGGACGCTGCGCTTTGATGATGTCCTTGCCGATGCGCTGGAGTTTGGCTCGCTGCGCAAAGAGGGGCCGGAGCTGCCGCCCGAGCTGACAGAAAAAGTGAAAGAAGCACTTCCGAAGGTAATTCCAGTCGAAGTTGTCTGTACGCTGATCCGCTATTATCTTGCCAACCGGCAGGATGATTGCGAATGGGTCGTCCTGCCAGTGGCAAGCTTTGACGCCTACTTCGGGGACACCAGCTTCAGCAAGAAGTTTCTGCCCAAGATCCCGCCGGAAATCATGGAGCGAAGCAGTGCCTTCGGCATCAGCCGGTATCGGATCACGGAAGAATATCTGCCCTAACACGCAGGCAGCGGGAAAAGCCTATATGGCCTGTCCCGCTGCTTTCTCTGCCCGGATTGAGAGTGTTTTCCTTGTCTATGGCGGCTCAACCGTTGAACTGCTGCCTATGCTCTACTCCTCGTCATCATCAGACCACGAGGAAATCATGTGAATATCCCCGGTGTCCATGTCCATCGCCATGTGATCTCCCATGCGCATCATGAGATTCCCATCGGAATCCATCGCCATATTATCCGAAATGTTCATGGCGAAGTCGCCGTCATCGTAGTCAAAAAATCGATTGCACACTGTACCCGCCTCCTCTATTGAAATATCTGTTATAAACCTCATTCACTGCTTCCACATACACCACAAAGGATGGGTGGTTACGATCCTGCCAAGACAGATACATGTTTTTCTTCTCAAGATACCTGTCACGAACCTCCTGCCATAAGCCTGCTTCTTTCAGTTCATCTGCTTTATCTTTCACTTGATGTGAACGTGGCACTTCGTTCCATGTGTATTGATCCAAGCCCAGTGCGTACACATTTTTGTTATGTATCAAGCGCATGTAATTCCCGTTTTTATTTTTCGTGATAATAGCAACATCAAAGCTGAATTCAACATTTGGAGTATCCTTAAAATGCAGCAGTGCAGTTAAGCAAGAAGTTGAATCTTGTGCATCCGAAAAGAACTTTCCGCCCACCGCTTTGTTAAGGGCATTTCTAATTGTGTCTTTCAGCAATCGCGGGTCGCGATACTCGTTATCTGCCTTCATGACCAAAAGGTTGTAGTCCAAGTCATACGGGCCATCTCCATTTCTCGTGATCATATTCCTTGCTCCGCTTCCAACAAGCGAAAACTGTGCAGAAATACCCTTCTCCTTCAGCAGCTCGCAGGTTTCCTTCAGGACATTCGAGCAATCCGAACGATAGCGCTTTGCTTCGGATTCGCAAACAAACTCATACGCCATACATACTCTCCTTCTCGCCCATGCCATCCATTCAACCTCGGGGTTAAATCATTATAGAATAGCATAGAAAGTTTGATTGTCAATAGCGGCTTGACCCTATTTTGAATGTTCTCCGCAAATTTCAACCCATGCTCCCGATTTTATTGCCATTTTCGTACATATCCGCGGCATACTCGCGGTGATTCGGCCCCTCGTATGGCACCCAGCCAAAGCCCGGAATATAGACCTCATCGCCGGGATGCAGCTCTATGGTCGGCTGCGGTGTGGGAGGCGCAGGCTCTGGCTGCGGCGTTTCGACCGCAGGCATCGGCTCTGCCGGTGCGGGTACAGGAACGGCGCCAAACTCCTCGTCCGGCTCTGCCCGCGGCGTTTCCGTATTTTCCCTTTCTGCCGTTGTCACAGCATCTGTTTTCGGGGCAGCTGCGGCGTGCGTTGGTATTGAGGCGGGTCGTTCCTCCCTTGTGTCTGGCTGCGGCCACACAGCGGCACACAGGGCCAAACAAGCGGTGATCACAGCTGTCACGATGCGCTTCTTCATTGTTCATCATCCTCCTTTTTGAGCGTAAAACGAGCGCCCGGTTTCTCTGCCGCTTGGCAGCGCGCCGGACGCTCATCGTCATAGTGATTCAATTCTGCGGACATCCGCCACGCCAGCCGAAATCCGGAGATGAAGCTGTCGAGCGAAGTGTCCTCCGAAATATGGTCCTTGGCATCGATGATTTTCAGCACCAATCGGCGCTCCGGCTTGTCCAGCGCCTCAATGAGCGCGCGGTGGCATTCCTCGATCTCCCGCTTCGTCGCCGCCAGCTCCGGTGGGGTGTAGAAGCAGTCGTACAGATCCTTCAGCAGTTTGTTCATGTGCTCGCCTCCTTGCAGCACAAACATATACCACAGGTCAGCAGGAATAGCTACTGAAAGATTTCGTGGGACATTTTGTTATTCTACATCCATGTACCTGGCAAGTTTTCTGTGCAGTTTTCCAGAAAACTGCCAGTTACCCGCAATAGCTTGCTTCCCACCGGCGCAAAATCGCCGCCAGCTCCAGCGGCAGACGCTTGCGGCACTCCTGCCGCAGTTCCTCCGGCACGCCGTAGAACGCCTCGGCGATGCTGCCAGTAATGGCGGCGAGGGTGTCGCTGTCGCCGCCGAGGGACACCGCCGTGCGGAGAGCGTCCTCAAAATCGCGGCTCTCCAAAAACGCGGTGATCGCCTGCGGCACGGTTTCCTGGCAGCTCTCTACATGATGGTAGGTGGGACGAATTTCGTCGCAGGTTCGGCTGAGGTCGTAGCCGAATTCGCGCTCCACATACGCTTTGATTTCCGCTTTGTCGTGACCCGTGCGGGCGAGAAAGATGGCCGCGGCGGTGGCCTGTGCGCCCTTGATGCCCTCCGGGTGGTCGTGGGTCACCTGAGCGGTGAGCCGCGCCAAATGCAGCGTTTCCGCCATATCTGCTGCCAGCCATGCGGCGGGAGACACCCGCATGGCGCTGCCGTTGCCGTAGCTCTGGTAGGGCTGCGGGTCGTCCTCATAGAGCCAGCCGCCAAAATGGGTGCCATAGCCCCGGTCGGGGTAGGCACGCCCCAGCCGCTGCATCTCATGCACCAGCGCCGCTTTGATGGCGGTATCGTCTTGCCCACGGGTGCTGAGCAGCGCCTTCGCCACCGCCAGCGTCATCACCGTGTCGTCGGTGAAGTCGGAACGGCGGCTGAACAGGGGGAAATCCTTTGCCTTATAGTTGTTGCAGTCGAACTCGTAGGGGCTGCCCACGATGTCGCCCAAAATCGCGCCGTACATACGCTCACCTCCCTCTTTTCTGCACGTCCTCGTCGATGCGGCGCTTCCAGTCGGCGCTGAGCGGCCGGGCGGCGCAGACACTGCACACCGCCTCGCTGATGACCTCGTAATTCAGTGCCGTGCCCGCCTCGTCGCACTTGTAGTTCACTGCACGATCAGCGCCGATACCGAAGCGTGCCGCCTCCTTGGCCGCGTCGATGTTTGCGCCGAGGAACAGAAATTCCCAGCCGTATCTCTCCTTCTGCCGTTCAATCATGCGGCGCACTTGCTCGTAATCGTAGCGGCGGCTGGCGTTTTCGTAGCCGTCGGTGGTGATGATGAACATCGTCTTCTCCGGCACGTCCTCCCGGCGGGCGTACTTGTGGATGTTGCCGATGTGGTGGATGGCGCCGCCCACGGCATCCAGCAACGCCGTGCAGCCGCAGGTGAAATACTCCTTTTCCGTCAGGGGCGGCACTTCGCCCAGCGGCAGACGGTCATGGATGACCGTGCTGTCGTTGGCGAAAAGCACCGTGGAGACCACCGCCTCGCCCGCCTCCTTCTTCTGCTGTGCGATCATGGAGTTGAAGCCACCGATGGTGTCCGATTCCAGCCCAGACATAGAACCGCTGCGATCCAAAATAAAAACCAATTCCGTCATAAAAAAGCCCTCCTTCGTTTGATTACGCTCCCATTGTAGCGCTTCCGAAGGAGGGTTTGGTCGCCTGTGGGGTGACATTTATTGGGTTTTCAGACGTTCCGCCCACTCGGCTTCTTTGAAGCCGACCAGCACGAAATCATCGCCCACCAGTAACGGGCGCTTGACCAGCATCCCGTCTGCTGCAAGGAGCTTCAGCATCTCATCCTCGCTCATGGTGGGGAGCTTCTCCTTCAGCACCATGGATTTATAGAGGAGGCCACTGGTGTTGAAGAATTTCTTGAGCGGTAGCCCGCTGCGCCGATGCCATGCAGACAGCTCCTCATAAGTAGGATTTTCCATTTTGATGTCTCGGAATGTATAAGAGACGCCGTTCTCGTCCAGCCACTTCTGCGCCTTCTGGCAGGTGGTGCATTTTGGGTAGCAGATAAAAGTCATGGTGTTACGCTCCTGATTACAAAAGTATACTTCTTGGCTCGATTGCTTCAGATGGATGTCAAATTTTTGCGTTCGTTCGCGGGAATTTATCAAAGCGTGTTTTTGCCGTAAAACACACCGATTTTTACCCCTGTACGTTCTCGGAAACAGGTCAAAGACCTTGCTCCTACCTATAATATGCAAACACACAGATTTGCCGACCGCTTCAAGACTTCGCTCTGAGGGAACAAGTCCGAAATCCCATCGCCTCAACTCGGCTCAGGCTTTATTTCCTCCACCACCATGCTTTCCCTTGGTAACAATAAATAGCGCAACACTGCCAACCGTGCCCACTGCACCTAATACGCCATTTCTAATATTTGCATTCCTTTCGCGTCTGCAATTATCACATAACTTGTGCTTATTCGTGCTTACAAGTTCACATCCGCACTTCTTGCAGTAACGAATTTCTGGATCTTTATTATTGCTCATCAGAATCACCTCCGGTATGTTCTGTTTCTGCGGTCAACAGATTATGTACTGAATACTCAATATGTGCCTTCGGATCAAAGGCTGTAATCCTCGCTGCAATATCGGTAAACTGATCGACTACTTCGATTCGCTTTTGAGAAGAATTCTCATTGAGCAACAATAATGTATCTCGCTCATTAAGTCTGTTTTCCAATATGAAGGATTTGAATTCCTCTAAACATTCCTTGCACGGTTCGTATTCTCCCAACATTGCGTATCCTTCACACTCGGTCTGCACAGAGTTAGTAATGTAAACAAGTGCCTGAAACGCGTCAATTGCCTTCCTGCTGACGTCTTTTTCTCCTTTGAAATCAAGCATCATTTGAAAATCAGACTTCTGGGAATGTTCGGTGATATGATACATATTCTGAGAAAAGTTCCGCATCAATACTCGCTTTGCATCTGTCGCACTATGTATAACATCCAGCATAGCCGCTTCTCTCAGCTTTGCATCCTGGATCAGCCTTGCCTGTATTAGTTTATCCCTTGCTCCTTCTGCCATAGCAAGACGATCATTCTGCAGCTCTACGTGGATTTCTCTTATTGCATCACCGACATATTCTATTTCATCAAGAATCTGAGCCATTACCGCGTGCGTCGATAAGTTGTTTAAGGACTGTGTGAGATTAGGTGTCAAGGCCATGTCCTCAAGTCTCACCTGTTTAACAAATCCATCTGCGTCACGAATTGTTGGTAGTATTTCTCCCTGCTTATCAATGGTGAATCGATAGATTCCCTTATCTATTAGATCCTTCACATAGGAATCCATCTTAGCAACCATGATGTGATCCTTGCCTGCCATGGCTCCTATTACTTCTGCAATTGCAGGAAGCTTTACCTTGATGTTTTCCCACTTACCAAAATACTGAATAAGACTTCTATTATCTTCATATGAGATAATGCTTAGTTCTCCACGATTCGGCTGCCACTCTTCAATATCATATTCGAAGATCGGAACCATCTCGTATTTGTCCTGCTCACTGATTGGCCTCTTTGGATCGGCACTTTGAAATCCACAATGCGGGCATTTCGTAGCTTTGTCTGATATTTTTGTCCCGCATTCCGGGCATAGTATTCTGCTCATTTATTCACGACCTTTCCTTTTCATTTGATGTTTCATAAGAGGCCTTGTAATTTTTGCGAATTAATCTTACTCGAATATTTTTGCAAGGAAACCCTAATGGGTTTAGTCTGCACTCCAGCGAGATTCAAAATCATCATTCGACATTTTGAGACCCGTATTCAGCTTGTCGAGTATATCCTTCCCACCGGGTGTCATTCTCACGGTCATCAGGTACTGCTTTACGGCAGTGCGGATATCACGTAAGGAGGCTTTTGCCTTAGTCCAGTTCGGAGGGCTAAACACCTTGTTGTTCTGACTTGCATCATCAAGTGCAATTTCAAAGCCCATATTCAAACACTGACCGGCGAGTTCAATAACCGTATCAAGAAGGTCGTTGTCCCTGAGCTTTTGCATTGCAACTGCCGGATTCGGAACAAGATCCTGCATCTTATTGATTTCACAGAATAGAACAGAAACAGCGAAAAGATGGTGATACGGAGCGTAAGCCTTAAGGGCTATCAAGGCCTCGTTTAGTCCAAGCGGATTATCATTACCCCAGTTCTTATAAACCTCTTTGTAGAGATCAGAAAGCGCCTGAACCTTTTCTGGACTATACTCTCTGTGGAACAGCTGCTCGAAATACTTGTCGAATATTCTGCTCTCACTGTAGGAGATGGTAGGCCTCTGAGAATGCCATGCAATCAGCTGTTTGCCGAGTGATGTCAGATCCACAATATGTGCTGTGTTGTATTTAACCGGATCAGCATTCTCTCCGCGTTTTGTAATGAAGTATCCGTCAGTAAAATGCTGCTCGTAAGCCTTCTTCATCGCCAGAACATATTTGTCATTGCTCCTCAAATCACGAGCTTTTACAGCGCTCTGGGAGTTAGTGCATGTGCTGATTTCATCTGCACGCTCTGCATTACTAATCTCATAGAAGCGGAACATTATATAAGCATCGCTGACATTCCGGACGGATTCACTGCAATTAAAGATCGTACTCAGGGATTGGCAGCCATTAACCACGTTCAATTCCTTTACGCTCATGGTTCCATTGACAATTTTGATAGACGAGCAAATTGCCGTTATTCCATTGTGAAGGAAGAAGAACTCCTCCGGATTATTTCGCAGCGTGCGAGCGATTCCCTTATTAACCTTATTCCCGGTACCGAGAGACTGGCGTACATTTTTTCTGAAAAGCGTCCCATCCTTGATGCCGGGAATCTTTATACACTCCTTCAATGGAATGGCTGCGATAACAGCTCTGGTTGCACCAATCTGCATCTCCATATATTTCCCTTGTTCAATGGAAAACTCATAATTGATATATGGACGATTTCGATTCAGTGCCTCATCATATCGAGCTTGAAGAGTTTCATTGTCAACAAGCACAAGATTCGCGCTCAAAGTTTCGCTCTCCGCAAGTTCTGTCTGAAAAGCAGCCAAATCAGACTTAGCAGAATCTGTCAAACCGGATGTGGTAATCAGTTCAAAACAAACCTCATAGTCGTCCTCTAAGGCTGTAGCAATTTCACTGATTTTTGCCTGCAGCTTTTCATTAGCCGCCTCCTGCAGCTTTGCAAGATTCTTAATTTGAATCCACGACGATGTTACCTCACGAAGAGGTTCTGCATCCACAGTGTCGCCTTTGTAAAACTTTCCCTGAATAATGTATATTGTCGAAGACTGGTCATCGATATAGACCGCATCAATCTGCTTGTCTCCGGCTCCATCGGTAATGCAGGCTTTGGCCTCAAAGGTATCAAGGTTATGGATATTACGAAGATACCAAGCGACAAACCGCTGTCCATCATTGGGATAGTTCTTCACATAATATTCTTGTGCTATGTCATTCTTTATTTTCTCGTACATAATATTCCTCCGATTTATTGTCTATGTGAGAACGTCACTCATCCTGATATTCTGCCAAAGCATCCGTATCGATTGCCTTAATTTCAAACGTTTTCCTCGTTGACACACAGAAGTTATACTCAATCATCAGATTTGCAAGTCTCTCACCATCAATCAGAATAATGTGATGCGTATTTGCGTAATCCTTAGCCTTCTGCGAGAATTTAGCTGTTGTAACAAAAAGTCCATCACCGTGCTTCCCGGCAATCGCACCTACAAAGCTCTGAATGTCCGGCTGTCCAACGACTCTATCCGGTGCCCATTCCTTAGCCTGTATATAGATCAAAGAAAAGCCGAGCTTGTCCTCCATGATCACGCCGTCAATTCCATCATCACCGGAAGCGACTGTTGCATGACTTCCGTAAGCCACAGTTCCATATCCCATCTTCGAAAGAAGATCAACAACGAGCTTTTCAAAGGTGTATGGTGAAATTTTCAGGACTTCACTCAACAAATCAGATGCAAGGCTTGCATTAATCTGCTTGTATGCGTCTTCAAGCTGGTCATCGGGTGTAAGATCCGTCTGCTTTGAAATCACGGGCACTGTATCATCTCCATTTGTAGGATCAGAGGCGGATGCAAAATCCACAAATGAAGGAAACTGTTCCAGATATTTGGAATCAATTTTCTCCGGATTTTCTGCAACCACCTTCTTTCCAGCTTCTGTAATAACAATAGTAGCGCGGGCAGGACTATCAAGGAGTCCAGCTTTTTTCAGATAAGTCTTCGCCCATCCGACCCTGTTTTTAAACACGGTTTGCCTGCCGCTCGGAAGCATTTCTGCGAGGTCTTCCGCTGATAAATTTAGCTGTTGAGCTAACACGGCAGTAACGTCTTTAATTTTATAGACCTCACCGTCTTTTACTGCTGCCAGTAAAGGCTTCATCAATTCATCGTATTTTGGCACTGCCATTGTTAGTCCTCCTCCTTGACTCACTGAAGATCGGGATCACTTCCAAGAGGTGTAATTCCGTTTTCTTTGAGCATTTCATTTATTTCATAAATCGAATTCTCAGCGCAGGCCGCTAATACACATTGATAAACGTAACCTTCGTTTTTCATCGAATTCAATTTAAAATCTGTTTTACCGAGAAACATCTCAGCCTCTGGCAAAGGCAACTTCAGACCTACGCATAACGCCAGAACTGTCTGCACAGATGTTGGATACTCTTCATCGTTTCTCAAACGCTGAATGGTTTTTTCTCCCACAAGTGAGCGGTCAGCCAACTGCTTATTTGAGAGCTTCCTTTCCTTCTGCAGCGCTACAAGCGTCTCAGCAAAGGAACCGGGATATCTACGCATAGCTTCTGACCGGCGCTTTGCGTTCTTGATCTGCTCAAGAAGTGTCTTGTTGTGCGCATTAAGTTCAAAGGAATATTCAACCTGATTTTCAACCGGTGCGGCATTCCGCATAAACTGCGTGTAATACCTTGCCCCTTGATATTTCGATTGATAGCTATATCCCTTCGAGAAAACGACACAGCACTCATCCATGTGCGAGAGAGCATATTCTGACAGCGTAGCATTCCCGGACTGATCTCTCGCTATGTATTTCTCGTTATCGAGAACGAGATGACGATCTGCAAAAATAAACTGTCCGCTGTCAATCAGCTTCTTAAACTCACGATCAAAGCAGTACGCTTTAAACAGATCGGCATAGGGAATAGTGAATGTCTGATTCTTATCCAAGGCACCTGCTTCAAATGAATATCCGCGAACATACTGACCATCCACAAATGGATATGCGCCCTCGGCTTTTGGATACCCAAGATCCATCAGGCGAACCTTGGCGGCCTGTCTCGACACATCGAACAACTCCGCAAGTTCATCAATGACATTCTCATAGGCTGCAATGCTCGCATCATCAGCCCCGCCATAAACTGCAAGGAGCTGATCTGCCTTCAAACGCGTCGGTCTCGCAGGCATCAAGATTCTCGGAGCGACGCCTTTGGCTTGCCACTCCATCCAGTCTACAGCCTTCCATTTATCTGAATCTATGGAATTAGCGGCTATCTGACATTGAATTGCTTTTTCCAGATTATCATCGGCACCTATCATTTTCATCAACACATGATAAGGCTGATGACGGTACCAGTGGAAACATTCATGAGCCAGAGTAGTGCGCTTTGTTCCTACAGATCTTTCATAGGAGACACGCGGATCAAGATAAACGGTTCCTCGCTTGGCATTGCGAATTGTAATCTTCCGGTGCTTATCGAGAACATTCCCGTTATCAAATATGATAGTCCCAAAGTAAGTAAGATCATCTGACAGAGGAACATCTTCGATAACCTGTAGTTTCATATCGCTGGCTATTGTCTCGATTGGAACCCTCATCGGTTTATCCAGTGCTTCCGGACAATACCTTGTCAGGAACTTCTCAGCCTCGCCTTCAAACTGGTCGCGAGAGATAATAGGTACCAGCTCTCCGGACAGACGGTCATTATCAGATTCCTCTTGCGGCTCACAATTACCAACAGACATGATCCGGAACCCGCTCATATCGATGCCAAGAGTAACCTGACAATGGATCTTAAGCCAGCGCTCATTAAAATATCCCTTGCGAGATGCGGATGGCATTTCGACATCGCATGATGCAATTACATCGAAAGCAATCACGCCATCCTCCGGCTGTTCAATATGGATAACATTCTCGATTTTCATATCAATGACCGATAGTCTTTTCGTGTCACCAGAATGATCCTCTTGAATATAAGCTATGGCCGCATCCCGGATGTCGTCATAACGAGATTGGTCGATCAGTTTCTGCAGTGGGCTTTCATCCTGCGCTTCATAGTAGTCCAGTCTGCTGCCGTTGAGCTCTTTACGTATTTCACGCCAATTAGGCATGTGCCTATCCATGTGTGCGATGAATGTAGCATCATGCTTTCTTGTGATTAAATGTGTAAGCTCATGCAAAATAATATAATCAAGGCAGGCATACGGTTTCTGGGTGAGCTGCAGGTTGAACCACAGCTTCTTTTTATCTGTGCTGCAGGCACCCCATTTTGTGACCATATATTTCGTTTGCCAAGAATCACATTTAAGTCCTGTCTGTGTCTCCCACTTAGGCAGACGCTTTTCTATTTCTTCCTTTAGGATCTTCCTATATTCCTCTTTCACATAAGCGTCTCGCTGTTTCACGGTACTTTTGGCGCTCATGGATAGAACAATATTCTGATTCTGAATCTCGAAGCTGTTCTTTTGATTGTCCGGCTTGAAGACAAGAAAGTATTGCTTCCCCCAGATATACATCGTCTCGCCGGAAACATACTGTCGCTTCGATGCTCTTGGCTGATCCTGAAACTGCGCAATAGCCCTCTTGATAAAGCCCAGCTGAGTTCTGGCATAAGCCTCTATAGCTTTATCGTCCACGGATAAAGGCGCAGAAATTACCACATGTCCATCCGGCGGCTTCACCTGAAGGTGCATATTCTTTATATTCTTTTTTTGCACATCAATCGGAATCCCGGAAATGACAATGCGCATTAATACTCCTCCTGTTTCTCAATGATCCTATAGATGCGCTCCACCTCGGAATCATCACCCAGAATCTCAAAGAGAGCCTTTTTTATTCTTCTGACAACAACCTGATTATCCCTGAAACCAGACAGAGCTTGCTTTTTCACGGCTTTGTGAATTCGTAGGGCAAGTTTCTCGTCCTCGCCGGTGTTGTCATAAATAGCCATAAGTGCCTTGCTCTTACGGATGCTTTCAGGATATTTATCGTTATCCTCCGGGCAATCAACGTCCTTAGCCAGCTTTATATATTTCTCAAGCATCTCAGCATAGTCAAGAACTCCCTGCTTACGCTCTTCAATGAGCTTATCAAGGATTTCTGACATTTTTGCGTAATAGCGCGGATTGACGGTAACCTTTTCGATAACCTTCTTACGGATGTTATTCTCGATGGCCTCTGCCGCACCTTCCTTGTGGCCGCTATCACCTTCACCGGTAAGCATCTCACCCTGCTTTGCTACAAAATCCAATAGGGTAAGATCATCAAAATCACCGATCTTTTCTGCGTCCGCTGCCGTGATGTAGTTATCGATCATCTTTCTCATATCAGGCTCATAGGCCTTCAAATCGAGGAAGTCACCACTGGCCGTACCGATGGTTTTCTTCAACTCAATGTAGAAAGTGACCTTCTTGTCATATTCATTCAGTTTGCCAGATGAGATGTCATCAACCAAATATGGTTTTGCTTCCGCGAACGCTCTGACAAGACTGCTCACCAGACGATAGAGTTTTTCTCTCAGGCGTGCATAAATCTCGTCGCTCTCCTCCGACTGACCGGAAACACCACAGAAATAATGGATGTACTGGATTTCCCCACGAGGTTCCTCGATGCCTTCGCAGAGTTCTTCGACGGCATCATACACTTCCTCAAAATAGGATACCGTAGCATCGTGGCGATCCTTAACAAGTCCTTTTACATCCTCCGGATCATATCCTTCAAAAGCTCCGGAAGTATAGTCCTTCATTGCAGTCTGGAGTTGTCCAAATAGCTGCTTGTAATCCACGATATAGCCGAAATCCTTACTATCATCATCAAGACGGTTGACGCGGCAAATCGCCTGAAACAGGCCGTGATCCTGCATCCTCTTGTCGATGTAAAGGTAGGTACAAGGAGGCGCATCAAATCCGGTGAGGAGCTTGTCCACGACGATAAGGAGCTTCATATTCGCGGGCTCCTCTACGAATTTGCGCTTTGCCTCCTTTTCAAATTCCTCCACCTTAGCCTGAACCGATCCTGCATTCGGAAGGTCAGACGGATCAAGCCCCAGCATCTTCAAATACGTCTCATATTTGAGGAAGGTTTCAGTATCATCCTCATCGCTGACAGTATCAGTGCGCAGTTCGCCCTTGTTCGGTGTATAGGAAGATATGATGGCACACTTCTTAAAGCCCATCTGTTGGAAGATTTCGTAATACTTACAAGCCGTAGGAATACCATCAGCTACAAGAATCGCATTTCCGTTTCCATCCATCAGACGCGGCTTCATATTAAAGTCCTGAATGATGTCCCACGCCACCTTTTCAAGACGAGAGCGAGAGCTATATACCTTCTGCATCGTGCCCCACTTCTCCTTGAGCTTTGCTTTAGCACGAGAAGAGAGGCCTCTGGTCTTTACATCAAACCACTGGTCAACACGATCCTGCGAAGATAAATCCTGTGGAACATCACGATATTCATAACGCAAATCCAGCACGACGCCATCGGCAACGCCTTCGTTATATTTGTAAGCATGGATGTATGTACCGAAAACTTCGATACTAATCTTTTTATCCTTTTTCAGCAACGGAGTACCCGTAAAGCCAATAAATACTGCATTCGGCATGATAGTCTTCATCGCCGTATGGAGCTTACCGGACTGTGTTCTGTGACATTCATCAACAAATACTACAAGATTCCCCTTTGCCTCAAAATCAGCAGGGAGGGAGGCTTTCAGTTCTTCAATATACTTATCGTAGTCATTCTCTGTCGCTTCACCGCCACGACGGCCAAACTTATGAACCAGAGAGCAAATTAGCGAATCATCATATACATTCAGGCGATTCAGCAAGTCCTTCCCGCTCTTGGTACGAGCAATATTTTCATCCACGCCAGTGAATGTTTTTTCTATCTGCTCATCAAGCTCATCTCTGTCTGTCACAATAAGGACACGGGCATTAAGTTCCGCCCAATGTGTCAGAATCCACTTGGCGAGCCATACCATTGTCAGCGTTTTGCCTGAACCCTGTGTATGCCAAAGAATACCACCCAGCGGTTTATCCTGATTTCTGTTCGGATTGTGAAGCTCCGTCCTCAGATTATTAAGCCTCTGCTGAGTGCGCTTGATGCCAAAATACTGATTGTACCGGCACACCTTTTTGATGCCTTTATCGAAGACAACAAAATTCATAATAAGGTCGATAAAACGTTCCTTATCGAACATGGCATATATCTGCTTCAGGAGTTTATTATCGATGCCTTCGCAGGTTTTACTGATACGAACATCTACTGGATCACGCTCCTCCTCATGTTCTTTGAAACCGTCATCCTTCCACTCCATATAAAACTTCTCTCCGGTCAGAAGCGTCCCGTAGCGCAGGCCTTCCGACTCGTTTCCAGCCATACAGAACTGCATGGTAGTAAAGAAGCCTCGAATAAAGGAGTCCTTCTGATTTGTGAGATTCTGGCGGATGCCTTCGGACACGGAGATGCTGCTTCGTTTTAATTCGATAACGGCCACAGCAATACCATTCAAATAGATGACAAGATCCGGCCTCTTCTCCTGCTGCTCAACAACAGTTACTTCCTCAGCGACTGCAAAGTCATTATTTAGCGGATTGGCCTCGTCGATAAGTTCAACTGTCACCGGAGGCTTCTCCGGGCTCTCACTGACCGGAATGCCGTACTTCAACCGCGAATACACAGTCTTATTAGCATCATAAACTCCACGCGAAAGATTCCCAGCTTCCTGCTGAAGTTGCATAACAGCAGCATCAATCAGCTTGTCTGCATAGCCCTTCAGTCGAAGGTACTGGCGCAGACGATCTTCCTTGATGTTCTTATTCTGATAATCTGACAGGTTACCAATATACTGGTAGCCCAAGATCTCCGGATCTTTAAAGAAACGAATCACGCTTTCCTGTGTTTTAATTTCGGCATCGCCAATACTCATCTGACAGGCACCTCCTTACACTAATCTGACCTTGCCGGTCAGCAATTCTTCCATCATGCCTTGCTTTATTTTCTGATATTTTGATAGTTTTTCTTCGAGTTTGTAGATATCCAAATCCATATCGAAAAGGATACCAGTAATAGTTTCTTGTTCTTCTGTAGTAGGCGGAACATACAAATCGAACTTTACAAGATCCTTCTGATATAAGTGATTAATCGTTGATCCTGCCGACAACTGCTGAAGAAAATCTTTAAATACTGAAGATTCCAGCACATAAAACATGAAGTGCGCTGTATACGCATTGGTTATAGGCTTTACAGCAAACACACCACTGTTTAATGTTGCTGGCCTATCTAAATCTGATATATACGCAACTTTACCTATGGTGCCATCTTTTGTAAGAAGAAGATCACCATTTGAAACCTGAATGTTTGGATCTTGAGCATATCTGTCATAATCCACGTAATGACAACCACTCCAATTAATATGACCATCTTTAAAATCAGTTCCTGTAATCAAATAAGAATAGCCTTCATCCAAATATTCAGCCGTAGTTAATCCCTGCCAACCTATACGCGCTTTAAGCCTTGAGTTTTTCGCCAGATTAATTTTTACCCAATCTCCCGAAAACCCATCCAGTCGTTTCTTGCCGGTTACAAGCATTTGCATTGTTCCTTGACGGATATCCTTCTTCTTCCGGATGAGCTTTTGTAAGTTTGAAATTGCTTCATCCATATCTGATAAAACAGATACTATTTCATTTTGTTCATCAAGATTTTCAGGATAGATGACACTAAGATTACTTACTATGCCCACACTCAATCCATCCATTATCCCGCCAACAGCCAGCCTTGCTGTCTGATCACTCAAATAATGATATTGATCAGAGAAAAGCTGAAGTAGATAGTTCGGATTAATCTTCTTTCCATCAATACGAAGCCTTATCAAGTGAGAATCCATTATTCCACACTGTATTGAGTCTGGAACAATAGCACATTTTCCTATTGTTCCCATAGTGCTCATTACAAAATCACCCGGAATAATTTCACATGAGTTCAGTCGATTAAAGTGCTCTTTCGAAAGATATCTGTCACCTAAACCAAAATCATGATTGTAAACATTTTCCTGCCCATATACCCGATATTGTCCATCGGGCAAAAGTATTTCTTTTTTTAACTGACTTCCAAACGGGCCGATTTTGATTCCATTAGGTTTCAGTACATCCGATATCGGTTTTTCAACCCATCCCTTTACCATTTGAATCCCATCCTTTCCAGATGAGACTTTACCTTTGCCTCATTCTCAGTTGTATCTTTATCAAGCTCCGGAAGTGTATCTTCATAACGATCCGCAAGTTCAATTATCCTATTTGTCAGGTGATGAGAAATCGCGGCGTACAAATCAGCAATACCAAAGAAGATACTGTCAAACCACTTCTTGTTTACCAGCAGCTCCAGAATTTCTTCGTGTGTCAGGCTGTCGTATCTTGCTCTGCATTTTTCATCAAGCGCCTTGTTCAGGTCTTTGACAACCTTGTTGTAATCTGAAATCATGCCACACAGCTCCAACGCAGCTTTCAGCTGGTTAACATCATCCTGCAAACTTTCCGGTATGTTCTCCTCAGTCCGAATAACCAGCAAACGCAGCATAATGGATGATTTATTGACGGTACCCTTGTCAGTCAAAGCGCTCTTGCAGCGCGGATGGCCAACAAGATATGCCTGAAGGCGCTTTTTCTGCATAGGAAGTTGATCCATTAGGAGCTCCAGCTCTATCGTTTCCTCCGTCTCTACATACTGTGTGAGTTCCTCGATCTTAGCCTCTAAATCCTTAGTCTTGACTTTTCCGTTCTCAGCCACATCGGCAAGAGCAGATTCTTCATCGGCGCTCTCAATCAGATCAGAAAGCTGGGATTCAGTTTCTGCGACAACGTTCTCGGCTTCCTCTATGGCATTCTTCTCCTCACGGAAAAAGGTATCTATAACGATGGCCTTTGGAATCAATCTGCCTTCCCATCCGGTGACTTTCATCTCGCCTTTATTCTTACCTTGCGTGATCTCTTCCTCGATATTGTCCGTCACTCTGGCATTGGCATAGCCATCCGGTTCACTTATGATAAGCGACACGTCATCGTTCATGACCTCGTTCCAATAAGCCAGCAGTACTTGATACACGTCGTATTTATCAATCAGTGTCAAGTGTTCGAATTCAGCAAGGATATCCTCCGCAAGACTAATGATTAACTCTCTGGCGGATACATCTTCATCGAGGGAAGATAGCGCAGGATATTCTTTGGCTTTCCAAGCTGCAAAAGCCTCGTCGAGTTTCTCGCCATAATCTGAGAACTCGGCGTTTTTATATATCGTCTGACGGATGTTTTCGTGCTCCACATTCAGACTGTAATACTTCTCGCTGATCGCCGTCAGCAGCTCAGCCTTCAGCGAAGGAAATACTTCCCAGTACTTGGAGAGGCCATCAATGTCAACCGCAGGGATACCTCCATGAATGTGCGCATAGATATCCTGAATATCCTCCGGATCTGTGGAGTCAATATAGCGGGTGATGTTCAGGTTATACCCGTTCTTCTTTTCAATTTCATCGTTTGGTATGAAACGAGCATACTTGGGATCGGTTGTTATCTGCTGATTGAATGTTGTGATGATTCTGTAAATATCACGTTCACGCAGACGGTTTTTATTTCCGTCCTTAACGTACCCACGGCTGGCATCAATCATAAAGATGCCCTGTCGGTTTGCAGCGCCTTCTTTATCAATCACGAGCACGCAGGCGGCTATGCCGGTGCCGTAAAACAAGTTTGCCGGAAGGCTGATAATGCCCTTGATCCAGTGCTTCTTTATAATTGCTTCTCTAATAGTCGCTTCGGCATTTCCACGGAACAGAACACCATGAGGGAGAATAACCGCAGCTTTGCCATTTGATTTCAAAGCCTTAAGGATATGCATGAGCCAAGCATAGTCGCCGTTCTTTTCCGGTGGCGTGTCCCCATAGCCCTCGAAGCGACCATATTCTTTACCGGCAATACCATCGCGCCAGTTCTTCATAGAGAAGGGCGGATTTGCCACTATGTAATCGAAACGTTCAAGTATGGAATTATCGGACTTATCAAGATACTGCGGATTTGAGAATGTGTTACCGCTCTTGATGGTAATCTCGGCCTTACGATGCAGGACGGCATTCATCTTCGCCAGACCAGCTGTCGTGCTTTCCTTTTCTTGGCCATATCCCATGATTGGGATAGGAGCTGCATCAATAGCTCGAATTAATAGGCTGCCACTTCCACATGCCGGATCGCATACCGTGGCGCTGGTGTCCGTGCAACGGCTGATTCCCACTACATTGGCGAGGATTCTGGAAACCTCTGCAGGTGTATAGAATTGTCCCTTGCTCTTTCCGCTTTCTGTAGCGAATTTGCGCATCAAATATTCGTAGGCATCTCCGATGATGTCATCACCTTCAGTCTTATTCCGGGAGAAGTCGAGTTCCGGGCGCTGGAAGATGGATATGAGATCGGTCAACTTATCAACCATTTCCTTACCGCTTCCCAGCTTCTTCTCATCATTAAAATGAGCAATATCAATAACACCCTTCAGGTCAGTATTCTCGTCAGCAAGGCGTGCTATGATTTTATCCATACCTTCGCCGATGTTTTTCTTTCCCTTCAGAGCAATAAAGTCATCAAAGGAGCAGCCCGTCCGTTTCTCCGGATCGGGATCTTTATCATGTGCCTTATCAAAGACCCTAATGTCTTCATAGGCTCCTTTATTCTTAAATTTATCCGTGACATACTTCATGAACAAAAGTGTCAGGATATAGTCCTTATACTCTGAGGAATCCATGCCTCCGCGAAGTTTGTCACAGCTCGCCCACAGCGATGCATATAATTGCGTTTTCTTGACAGCCATCTTTGTCTGCTCCTTGTCTAATGATTTTCTTCGATTTTCCCCTTGAATCAGTCAGCGCTTTTACCGCTCTTAACCCATTCATCGAGTTCGGAAATTTTAAACTTCCACTGTTTTCCGATTTTTTGAGCAGGCAAACCTTCTTTACCATTTCTGATCCAGCTGCGAAGAGTAACTGTTTTGATTCCTAAATATTCCGCAGCTTCATCTATGCTTATCCATTTGTCATTCATGATTTCTTCCATGCTCTCACCTCGTGATTTGAATCTGAATACAGCTCAATTATTTTAGTATACACCATAAATGTGAATTTTTCAAGAGTTTGCTGTTATTTGTTGATATTATTTTTTATTTGTGCGTTCTTAAAATTCCCCACCGGACACAACTATGTCTGGTCTTTTTTTATCCATTTTTCAATATAAAGTTCATCTTGGCCTTCTCGTTTCTGCCTATGAATCCATCACCATTGATGAGCTGAAAGAGCAAACCAACAACTCACTGGACCGGGTAACAGAAGAACAGCACCCGCTGCGCGTATTCATGAATGACGGCAAGGTGCTCCTGCTGTTCCCACAGGATCTGCTCGCCCCAATCTGCGATTCTAATTTTCGCTTGATCCTGCTATCGGCAATGCGGTATGCGATGGACAGAAACACATATATGCCCATAGTAGTCGCCGATTATATCAAGCGTCACCGTCAGTTTTTGGATGATAAGTTTCTCGTTTTGGCTACCGATGATATTCGTCGACAGCTTGAAGAATATCACACAGAACATGGGCAGACCGCATTACGCCGCGACTTTAATTTTGATTCTCCGATGACACAGTAAGAAGTGACAAGACTCTATAAGTAAACACCGAATCGCACAGCGCAGGCATTTTGGCCTGATGCTGTGCGATTTCTTTTTCACCTCACGAAATGCTGGCCTGCACAGCCGTTTGCTATGCAGCGCGTCTCATCCTTTGGGATGATTTACATTTCAGAACAGCCGCGTATAATATAATGAGATAGGTGGCAAAAGGCTTATGACAATCTCACTCTGTATCAAAGGGAGAGAAGAAATGACCGAAAATATCATCATAAAGCCCTCTGTTCAGAAACGGTTTGACAGCTTCATGGCGCATGGCAGAGTCCTTTTTTTCAGCGCGCCCTGCGGCTTTGGAAAGACCGTGCTGGCGGACGCGCTGCTGCGCGGGCGGAATGTGCTGCGGCAAAGCGCGGCAGACCCAGACTGCGCGATCCCACCGTCAGCGCAGGATTGGGACATTCTGCTGATTGACGATCTTCAGCTCATGCAGGAGGAAGCCGGGCAGCAGGCTCTTTGCGAATTGATTCGCTCAAGTCCGGAGCGCCGTTTCGTGCTGCTCTCGCGCGGTGTGCCGCCCGGCTGTCTGACGGCGTTTCAGTACACGGGGCTGATGACGGTGCTGGAGGCCGACGACCTGCTTTTTGACGCGAACGATGTGCGGCAACTGTTTCAGCTTTCGGGAGAAAATGTAACAGATAGCGAGATCGACGGAATTTTGAAAGAATCCGTGGGCTATCCGCTGGGTGTGGCCATCACGGCGCGGTGCATGTCCCCGGCCAAGCCGTGGACACCGGAGCTGGTGGCGCGGGTGTTCCGGGAGGTGTTTCTCTACTTTGAAACCGCCATCTACCGGCGCTTTGACCTGCCGGTGCGGCGCTTCCTGTTGGAGTTGGCTCCCTTTGAAAGCTTTGACCTGGAAATGGCGCGGATGGTCAGCGGCGATCCCCGTGCCGGCGAACGGCTGGACTGGCTTCTTCGATACACCACTATGCTGCGCTACGACGACTGCCAGCGCTTCCACTTCTGGTCGGGGTTCCGAGCTTTTCTCCTCTGGGAGATGGAACGGGAGTATACCGAGGAAAAGCGCAAAGCGCTCTTCAGCCGGGGCGGGCTGTACTATGAGCTGAAGGAGGACTACGCCCACGCCCTGGAATGCTACACCAGCGGCGGTGACCATTCCAAGGTCTCCGAGCTGCTGGTGCGCAACGCCGAGCTGCACCCCGGCATGGGTCACTATGCCGAGATGGAAAAATACTACCGCAGCCTGCCGGAGGCAGAAATTCTCGCCTCTCCCTCGCTGATGCAGGGCATGAGCATGCTCTGCGCGCTGGCGATGGACTACGAAGGCTCGGAGCGCTGGTACGGCGAGCTGCAAGCATTTGCCGAGCGCTGCGGCAGGCAGGACGCCGCCGGAAAGCAGGCCCGCAGCCGCCTTGCATGGCTGGACATCTCCCTGCCCCAGCGGGGCGTGAACGGTCTGACGGAAACCATTCCCGCCGTGTTCCGGCTGCTGATGAACAAGGAAGTGACGCTGCCGTCCTTCTCCGTCACAAGCGCGCTGCCCAGCATCATGAACGGCGGCAAGGACTTTTCCGCATGGAGCAAAAAGGACGACCTGCTCTACAAAACCCTCCGTCTCCCCGTGGAGGCGGTGCTGGGGCGGGACGGCGTGGGTCTTGCGGACTGCGCCATCGCCGAGAGCAAGTTTGAAAAGGGGGAGGACGTGGCCGGTCGGATGCTGTCCCTTCTCCCACAGCTGAACGAGGTCCGCAACCGCGGCACGCCGGACATGGAGTTCGCCGTCAGCGGATTGCTGGCCCGCAGCCAGCTGGCAAGCGGACAGCCCGCCGACGCGCGGCGCACCATCGAGGTGCTCCGTGAATGCTTTGCCGAGCGCGGTTTGACACGCTTTCTGCCCAATATGGACGCCATGCTCTGCCGTATTGACATGCACACCGGCGACCTTGACGCGGCGGACGCGTGGTATCGGGAAAAAGCCCCGCGGGAGCCGACGCACCTGAACGTCATGCGGCGCTACCAGTATCTCACCCAGGCCATGGTGGAGCTGGAGGACGGCAGGCCGGACACGGTGCAGCTGACGCTTGCCCCGCTGGAGCCGTACATCCAAAACTGCGCCCGCGTCATCGACGGCATTCACCTGAATGTCCTGACTGCCATTGCCCTGCACCGCAAGCGGGACGAGGGGTGGCGCGAGCGATTGACGGCGGCGCTGGACGCGGCAGCGGAGTACCGCTTTATCCGCACCGTCAGCGTATACGGCACGGCGGTGCTGCCGCTGCTGGAGGCACTGGACTGGGACGGCGATAAGGCATGGCGCAAGCGGCTGGTGGCGGCGGTGCGGACGCAGGCGGCGTTCTACCCGCATTTCCTCGAACCCCGCCTTGCCCCCGGCGAGGAGCTGACGCCCACGGAGCTGCAAATTCTGCATCTGCTCTGCGCAGACAAGTCCAACGCCGAGATCGCACAGATCATGGATGTGAAGCTGCCCACGGTGAAAACCCACGTCAGCCACATCCTCGACAAGCTGGACGTGAAGCGCCGGGCGGAGGCCAAGACAGCAGCGAAGAAGCTGCATTTAGTACAGGACGACCTGTAAAAACAGCATCCGGCAGATGTCGGATTTCCATATAAAGGCAAGACGATTTTTCAAGGAGGAAAGATATGAAAAAACGAGTATTGAGTATGTTCATGGCGCTGGCCCTGTGCCTGACGCTGCTGCCCACGGCGGCGCTGGCGGAGGGGACGGAGGGGACGGTGCAGACGCCCCCGGCCGTGGAGAAAGCGGCAGACCCGGCGAACGGGGAAGAACAGCAGGAGAATCAGCCTGCGGAAGCGAAGCAGGAAAATCAGTCCGCGGAACAGGAAGAACAGCAGGAGGATTCTGCCGCAAAGCAGGACGAGGCCGTGGCCGAGGTGCAGGCGATGATCGACGCTCTGCCCGCTGTGGACGAGCTGAAGGGCATGGACAGCGACACGCTGAACGAAGCCTACATGGCCGTTCAGTCGGCCTATGACGCCTATGAGGCCCTTACGGAAGAGCAGCAGGCGCAGGTCACCGGCGCGGACCGCTTCGAGGGGCTGTTCGGCTGGTTCAACGGGCAGATTGCGCCGCTGGCGGATGAGGTAAAAATCAACCCGGACGGTGCTGATGCAAATGGTGACATTATAAAGGATACCAGTTTTGATCGAACAGGTCCTGTACTCACGGAAAATGATACGACTTTGAGCGGCAAGTACTACATCGTTCAAGGCGACATAACCATCAGCGGTGACTTGACGGTAGACGGTTCGAAAGAAGGCGGTCTGGTGCTTTGTCAAGGCGCGACGCTGACGGTTGAAGGTGCTTTGATCCACACCGGCGGCAAGCAGTTTTACATTTACGGGCAATCGAACAACGGCGCCGACACCGGGGAGCTGATTATCAATAATTCTAATGGTGATGGCGCGGCGATTCGGACTGCAAGTGATGCGCGTCTGGGTATCAACAGCGGCAAGGTGACGGTTATCAGCGGGATATCCAAGGAACTTATTGGCGATCATATTACGTTGTACAGCACAAAATCGATACACAAAGGCATTCTTGACAGCGAGGCGAAATTACCCTCGGAGTGGGGGAACTCCTCCATATCGGGAGGGAACCTCGTGCTTGAGTACTGCGGGCATGACCATGCTGCTTATACGCCCTCCGGCGGTACGCAGCATATAAAGAGCTGTGCGCAGTGCGGCTTTAATACGGGCAGTTCACCGAAAATAGCGGATTGCGGAAGCGATGGCTATGACAGATATGTGTCGGCCGGAGTCGAGGGACACCGTAAGGAATGCCCCTGCGGGAACAAGTTTGGCGAGAAATCTGAGCATACGATTGTGACCGCGCCAACGAATGACGGGAAAAAGCACACATCTATGTGTGGGATTTGCGGCTATACCCCTGAAAGCGGTACAGAGACAGAGCACTCCTATGATGAAAACGGCCAATGCACAGTTTGTCAGTTCCAGCCCATTCTGCAAGGCGCGAACGGCAACCTGTACGATAATCTTGCAACAGCTCTAGACGAGGGAGAGACAGCACTGACGCTGGTATCCTATGCGACAGGGGATGCTAATAAGGGCATTGTAAAGACGAACCTCGAGTTTGACAGAAATGCGACTATCACGCTGGATATGGGCCGCTGCACCTTGGAAAACAGCACAGGCGATGCACCGATCACGGTTGAAAACGGCACTTTGACGGTTACGGGCGATGCAACGCTCGTTCAAAACGGTACGCAAGAACTGGCGTCGTCCGCCGTTCGCGTCACCGGCGGCAGGGTGATTTTCGAGGGTAATTTGACCGCCACCGGCGCAAACGGCAAGCCCGCTGTCGAAGTCACTGGCGGCACATTGCGGCTCAAAGAGGGCGATGTGCTCAACGGCGGCGTCTCCGTGGCGGGCAGCACCACCTATGCGAATGTCAACGCACTGCTGGGCGAAAACCTCGCCTTCGCGAAAGTGGGTGAAACTTCCGCCATCGTCAAGGGCGATGTTACGTCTATCTCCGAGAACGTGAAGGTGGTGGCGCATACGCACGGCTTCACGCCGGGCAGCGATGGGAAGTACACCTGCGCCTGCGGCTATACCTGCCCGCATAATGATTTTAAGGATGGGAAATGCACGATCTGCGGCAACGGGTGCGCGCACACGAACGTGGACGAAAACGGCCTATGCCAGAACTGCCAGACGCAGATGGCCGTGAAGATCGAAACAGGCGGGACCGTGACCTACGGCACGAACTTTGCCGCAGCGATGCTGCAATGCAACAAACGGCACAAAAATCACCTTGCTGGCGGATGTTTCGATTTCAGGAAGGACGGGCATTTCCGGCGACAATACAACGGTTACGTTGGATTTGAATGAACACAAAATCACAAGCGGCTGGCTTGATGTCGGGGGTAAAGATACTAATGGGACTTACACAGCCTGCACCTTGAAAATTATCGGCAAAGGCAGTTATGAACCTCCGATGTATGGCGGCATTATCATTGTTAATATGAAAGCTACGCTGGATCTGAGCGAGTGGGAAGGCGGTACGATCAGCTCGATCAATATATCGGATAACTCGAACTATGAAGCAGCAACGCGGGAAGCCGCAGTGATCGTAGGGCCGAAGGCAGGGACGATCGGAAAACTGTCGTTCGGGAATAATCAACTTAACGAACTGAAAAAGACTAAATTGAGCGGCGGCAGCTTTAATGAGATTTGGGTAGCTGATTTTGGGCCGGTCAAGCTTGGCGAACTGCTTGCAGATGGCTATGCGTACCAGAATGCAGATGGGTCGTATGTGGAGTACGGAACAAAACTTCAGGGCGCGTCTATCTTCAACGTCAAGGTCGTGAAGTGCCTGCATCCGGACATGAAACCGGGTGGAGATGGCGTAGCAACATGCGAATACTGTGGCAAGAGTGGCAAATTCGTAGCCTCGGTGGATGGAAATACCTATGAAGCATGGGATGAAGCCATCTCCTATTGGCTGGCAAACGGCGGCACATTGAAGCTGTATACCGATTATACCGCCGCGAATGGTACATGGAGCATCGGCAGCGGATCGCATACGATCAATCTGAACGGACATAGGATGTCGGTTCAAGGTGACAGTGCATTCAAGCCCGCTAACAATATGCATTTGACGGTTACCGACGGCACGGAGCGCGGTCAGATTACGAATATCCTCCTTGATGGGAGTCAGGGCGGGAGCTTTACGCTGGAGAACGGTTATGTCGGCAATCTGGTGATGACCGGCGGCACTGTCGTTGCGCTGAAGGGCGGCAGCGTTGACGAGCTGGATGTAAAGAATTGCTCCGTAAACACAAATCTTTCCATCCAGGGCGGCAGCCTTGGCAAACTGAATATAGAGGATTGGGCTGATGGCATGCATGTTTCCGCCACGGGCGGCAGCCTTGGCGCGTATACACTGCCAAGCGGCAAGATTCTCGCGGATGTGCTGGATCACCAATATTACGCTGAAGGCACAAGCCTTGATAGACAGGAGGATACGGCGCAACTTGGGGAAAAATTCGATATCAAGCAAGCCCCTTACGACTTTGGATCGACTTCTAAAGCGGCAAATGTTCCCATTAACGGCAGCATCCCCTTCAGGGTTGACTCGCCCAGTGAAAATGTGGGCGTATACGAGGTGAAGTGGTATCGCAGAACGAACAGTGGCGCAGAACATATGGTGGAGAATAAAGTGGCTGGCGTGAATGTCAATGATACGCTGGAGGTATTCTGCGTGATCACAGGGGTGAATAGACCCGGCGGAGAAATGCAGTGGCAGGTGGCAGTCAAGGGCTATACGATAAAGGTCGTGCCTGCCAAGCTGAACGGCGACCAAACGGTCATTAGGCAGAAGCCGAACACGGGCAACACCGGAAATCCGGCAGACAACCGCCTGGTGGTTACTCCGCTTTCTTCCAACGCGCTTAGCGATGTAGAATACAAATTTGCGGTGACCTACAACGGACAGCCGCTGGAATTGAATAAAGATTACACCATTAAAGATTCGAGCAATTGGGCAAGGAATGCCGGAACGCACACGCTGACCATCGAGGGCATGGGCAATTATACGGGTCAAAAGTCGGTGACATGGACGCTTGAGCCGTATGAGCTGTCGGTTGAAAACTTTCGTCATGCCCAGATTAACAAGACGTACGATGGTACAGATGCAGTGACTGACAGCACAAACGGAATCAACGAGTTAGGCGGTTTTATTCCTGATTCGAAGAACCCGCGGAATCCTATATTGTCGACTGGGGATAATCTTAATTTGGACAAGAGCGACTACCAGTTGAGTAATATGAAATTCGACTCCGCGGAAGCCGGAGACAGAACCTTCACCGGCACAATGACGCTGACATCCGGCGGCAACTTTGTCTTTGCCGGTGGTAGCAGGGTGATGCAGATCGAATACAGCAGCGGCCGGGTGTCTGTTTCTATCAACAGGGCGACCATCGCTGCCCCCGCGGCCAAGGCGCTGCAAGTCGCGAACAACCACGCGGCGACGTATACGGTTGATCTGTCCGCGCTGCTGCCTGCGCTGGAGGCTCCCAGGGAGTACGGCGCGGTGACCTACGGCGCACCAACTGTCAACTTGTCCAGCGGCTATTACAGCGATGGCGCGAGGGTGGAAGACGACAAGCTGATTTTGCTCATTCAGGCCGTGAAGACAGACACGACAGGCAACATTGGTTCTGTCAAGGTCAATGTCTCTACGACCAACTACCATGACTTCACCTTGACCATCAACGTCATTGCGAAGAACAGGATCACTCCCACCGGCACACCGACGCTGAGCAA